>WNFX01001963.1_pt1 | contig 31868 bp, 29 predicted proteins | sample 5400111 | NCBI WGS metagenome assembly WNFX01 (sample SAMN13153363, study PRJNA577476) | soil metagenome | isolation source: 40 cm soil or saprolite under grassland replicate 1 | place: USA:California | collected 2016-06-15 | reverse complement strand
CAATATCGAAAAATATACTGATGAGCAAGCAGAACATGTTGGCCAAAAGCTTTCGTCCGAGTATGTTTCTGAATGGATTTGCAAAGGTTTTAAAAAAGGGGGTGGTGCCTTTAACAGTTGGCACATCACTTCGACAGATATTAGCGAAGAATCATTCCCGAAGCTTAACACTATTATGCGGCGTCACTTTGAATATTCCGTTGCGTTCCATGGATGGGACGGTGATTCCATTTGCATCGGAGGAAGCAGTGCGGCAGACGATCTGAAACCGCAAATTAAGAAGGCCATTGAGGGCGCCGTCCCGCACTCTATCGCAGTAACAATAGTAAAGGATGACGATGACACCGAGGGGTGTCCTAAAGGATTTAACGGCGATAGCGCGAAAAACATTGTAAACCGCCTAAGCACAAAAGGTTTGCAAATTGAACAATGTGAAAGGGCCCGCAAATATTACGGTATTGATATCGCCGATGCGGTTGCTGATGTCATCGGTCCTCTAATCAAGGTCTGACTGCATTGACTTGATGTTTGAGGGGCCCGATTTAGCGATATGTCTTTTGGGGTGTCGGTTGATTACCGCACACAGTTGATTCCTCCACTAGATTGCGGTTACCTTCTTCTATTACGAAAGCACATAGCAACTTTGCTCTATCACGAATAACACAAGCCATTGTGGCAGGTGGTCTAGCCTGGTTAAGATACCGCCGCAGACATGGCCAAAATTGCAGGAAACCGAACACAATTCGCAAAATATAGAACGATTACAGCCGCATCTACAGCAAAATGGGCCGGGTCGGATTCGAACCAACGACCCCCGCCATGTCAAGGCGGTATCTTAACCAGGCTAGACCACCGGCCCCAATAACAGCTTAGTTTGAATTTGTTTCGAGTTGACCTAAATATATATTCCTCCTATGACCAAAATTTACATGACAAGAGGAAGCAAGTACAATCTAATAGAAGAAAACTCTTAGTTTGGGATCAAGACGGGCTGACATCTGGTTACTTAGAATATAGCCGGCCCATTACCAATAACTTAGATTTGGTGGTATGCATAATTCTAAGCGATACAGTAGTTTCTCCTGATATCTTCTATCAGAGGATGGTGTAAGGTGTCATGGTTTGAAAGGCCATTTTGAGTTCAAAAAGGCGATTTGACGCATTTGACGGGCCCATTTGACGAACTATTTGACCTATTTGACGAGCTATTTGACGACGTATTCCAAATCTTCCAAATCCTCCATGAATGAATGAGTCTCAAGAAGGATGAATTGAGGAAAATAACTTATTTCTGTATCAGATAAAAATAGTGAAGGCATATCAGGTAATATGACACGCTGCTATAATATTTTCACAGGAGACTCCTATAACGTTTTACGTATGTTGAATGAAAATCTAGGACAAAGAGCTAAATACAAACTTATTGTTACTTCGCCTCCTTATTATGGTCATAGACACTATGGTAATGACGTACGTGAAGTAGGCCGAGAAAAGACACCAGAGATATTTATTGAGAAGTTGGCAGAAATTTTTACACTCTGTAGAGAACTTCTTACTGAAGACGGTAGCCTTTGGATTGTAATAGGAGATACGAGACGTAGATATAGAAAATGTATGATACCGCATAGGCTTGTCCTCAAACTGATCGAGAAAGGCTATACCTTCAGGGAAGATATAATTTGGTATAAAAAAAATAATGTTTCAAGTAGCTCAAAGGATAATCTAGCCCAAGCCTATGAAGTAGTATTATTCTTATCAAAAAACGAAAAATGTTATACAAACCTGGACACGATTAGGATAATGGGAAATGAGGTGCGAGAAGGTAAAAATAAAAAACCGCCCCTCGATATGATACAGTATACCCCTTTAAAACGAGATAAAAAGAAGATTACCAGCATCCTAGAGACTATCCATAATGCCAAGCCCGATACTGTGTTTGAAGATCTTCCTACAACGAGTGAAATCGCGGTTGCTTATGGATATGATCCGGAGAAATACTGTCCTACATGCTATCGTAAATTTAAGCGTCATGCAACTCGCAAAAGGATAGGGGATCATAAACACTATCCAATCTTTGCAGTCTGCAGTCCTCTCGGAAAAAATCCAACCAATGTTTGGGAGATAGCGACCAAAGCACACTATGGAAATGAACATTTCGCAATTTTCCCTGAAGAGTTAATTGTCAAGATTATCAACTTTGCTACTAAAAAAGGAGATTGGGTTCTAGATCCTTTCACTGGAAGAGGAACAACAGGAATAGTATGCGAGCGTCTAGAAAGAAACTTCACGGGAATCGAATTGTATTCAGATAATGTTGCCAAAGCAGAAAAAAATATTTCTCAGCGATATCTTAGGTGACTTTCTTAAGATGTCAAGATTTGTCTTAATTCTTGCGTCACTGGCAGCGGCTCTCTACATTATTCTGAAAGATGCAAACACTCGCCACTACTAATTTTGGATATTTACGATTATTAGCCCTTTGGCCTTTCCAAATAAGTGTATCTTAGATTGCTGTTTTTACTTCAGTGATCCAGTCACATCTAATTCCGGACTTTTGATGATGTCTTTCAATTGCATCTCTGTTTGGAGCCTCAAGCAGACAAAAGCATATGCCTATTTCTGTATTATAGAATATATTCACATGTATAACACCAAATTCGTCAACCGGGGAGCGTTGAAGTTTATGCAAAGATTCTTCACCAAGTGGGTTTAATGAATGAACATCAAGAAATGTAGGCATACCGCTATAATACGATAATAATTCGTATTTATTTTAATTTGTTGGTGATTTCTTGGTGAAAATTCCTTCTGCAAGACAATTCCTCATAGATTTATTCAATGGTGGGCATCTTCAGCTCATTTTGAAAGATGTCGCTGCGGTTGTTGCTATTTAACCCAAAACAATATATCAAATCTGATTTGAGCTAGACATTATCTCATTTATTCGATCTAGCATTTCCTTATTTTCTATTGGTTTTTGAATAAAATATCTTTCACCTTCTTTAGGAAATACTTCTCTCCTAAATGATTCATACTCATGCAATTCGCTCAATGCCGTTAGAAAACATACCTTAACTTCGTTATCTATCTTTTTTATTTTTTCATACAACTCAAACCCATTCATCTTTGGCATCTTAATGTCAAGAATTAGTAGATCATAAGAATGTGCTTTATAATTCTCAATGGCTACAATTGGATCGGTATATGTGTCTACCATTAGACCATTTTCTTCTAAAGCTATCCTTAGAGTTAGATTGACATCAGGTTCATCATCTACGACCAAAATCTTTTTGGGCACAATGAAATTGAATTGGGTGATAAGGTATAAATAGTAATCAGCTATGCCCTCATTTTGCCATACTCAATGCACTCTGCATCAAATCGTCGTGAAAGCTTTTACAATTTGCATCTGCTTAAACATCGTCTGTTTTATAATTATTAAGTTTGAGTTGAGTTGGGATAAGAATCTATGGGATACTGGCATCAAATGGAATAATAGTTATGATGCAACGCTTCAATTGATATCTCATAATTAGGTACATAGTAGAGGCATGACAGCCTTGAAGAATTTTTAGCCAAGCATATTTCAGTCTGAAGTGATAGGTTGTGATAATGTGCTCACAGGAGCACATTATCGAATGCCCATTTCTGTTAGATTAGTTTAGTTTCGAGAATTTTCGTTCCAAAGGGATAAATAGCAAATATCCCCTGAATCGCATGCAGCGGAATTCTTAATACATACAGTATTATAAAAATAAAATATTAATGAAATGTGCATGTTGCGGTGCAGAAATGATGCTTAGTAAAGAGGATGGCCATCTTATGATTTACAGATGCAATGAGTGCGGATTAAGTAACACCCAGTTGAAGGAAAATTCGAACAAATAGCTTACACCCTTTGATGACTATTTTTGCAGGTAGAAAGACTAAGAAAGACTAAAAAGTTTATCAAATTTGTGAATGCAGATGTTAGAGAATTGGAACGGGAAAGTATAGCTCCTGTCTAGCGTATTTTAATCCGTAAGGTCATTTTAATTCAACATAGTTATTTACTGGTGTCCCTTTCTAGTTGATTATGTTGAAGACTCCAAGGTATACAGTCATAAGAATTCAAATTTTATGTGATAATGACACATATGAGAATCTACTTGCGATTCTCTGTGCGCAAACAATTTGACACGATAATAATTTAGCTACTCTCTAAGGAAAGAAATCACCTTGGTGGCTATGTGGCCTTGTGATGCCAGACTTGTTTAATGAGACCTTGTGATGCCAGACTTGTTTAATGAGACCTTGGCTTGATGCCATGATCGAGATGTGTGAATAATAGTATCTATGAGTCCTTCACAACAAGATCAAATTATTCCATACTTTCTCAACTGGCCATTGTGACAAAGTGTTGAATGAAATAACGACCAACTTTTGAACTCAACTAGCAAAAATAATAACAGCTTTTATAAAGATTTTTAGCTACGCGTCTTAAAGATTTGAAATCAAGAGTAGAACACTCCATCATGTCCTCAAGTTAAGGCACTAACTTTATCTTGTACCAGTTGCTCCATAGCCTCTATGGCTGATCAGGTGTTCATCTATGCTATAACCGCAGGCGTCTTTGTCGTACTTACTGCCATTCTGTTCGGATCAAGGGTTAAGAGAAATTCAGGCATCTCAAAACCAGCAGTAGAAGAAAGCAGTAGGTAGCGCTCCAAATCCCCTGTAGTATAACGTATTCTTAGTGTAAACTAAAGACTCGTCATTTTGTTCAGATAATTTGATAGTTATCTGAAAAATACAAAAATTTATGCTAGCTATTAAGTCATTCCTAATATTAATCCACATTGTAGCAGAGTTTGTGGCAGCAATTATTGTTCGGGTTTGCTATGTGCACCGTACAAAACTTCATCAGGGTCAGATCTATATTTAGTCTGTAGGAATCCTGCCTGCTATGCCTGGTCTCCCAATGCCATCAATAATTTCCATGCAAAGTTTATTGACGCACATACTACTATGCTCTTATTCCATAATAATTGTTGTAGTGCAATGATTTTCATATGAACGGCTTAAAATTAGGCTAATGGGTTTTTGGCCTTATAACTGCTGCAGTCCATTATCTCAAAGGCAGTAATTATCCTACTAGGTAGGAGTTACTATTAGGAACAAGAATATTTTAAATCTGCATCTAAAAATAAAGAAATTTTTTGTGTATGCTATATTAGATCGATCTCATATTGACCATTATTTATTAAACGAGTAGTACCAATTCGTATGCTGTTATGAGATGTTTAGTCGGCTGATTCTTGTTGTTATATGTCAACTCTATTAGTAACAGGTAATCTCCAGGTTCTGGTACTTTCACATGGAAGCTATTTTTACCCAAAGTAGGTTTTTTCGTCGCTTTATCATACTGAATGGGAATTTCCGCTACATTTGGTCCTAGAGTTTTAATCTCCCCTAGTGTCCCGTTTTTGTTGACAGATGCTTTAATAATTTCGGCTTTCACCTGCGTAGGAGTACTACCGCCTGTTATCTGTATTCCAAGTGATTCGTTTTGCTTAACTTTTAATGTGTTCAGCGCAACTGATGCTCCAGTACCCCTTGAGAAATTGCCAAGGAAAAAGTTCTCAGCAAGTATGCCCATCAACTGAGTATCTTTAAGCGTGTTCCAAGTCAAATGACCCTCTGTCTTACTTTCCTGTGTTTCATTCTTTATTAGCTTGACTCTAGGTATTGTTAGACCACTCATATTATTAGAAGGACTGCTTGCATAGGTTGTGGAATCAAGTATACAGTTACATTTACCAGAAGCTACAGTTTCTGCATTGACAAACTGGATTTGACTTGCTGCTATTGATACAGTCATAAGGGCAGTTATTATAGATATCAAGATAGAGACAACTTCTTCCCTGTTTGAATAGAAAATCCTCCTTAACACAAACAATAAAATCATTAGTAGCTATAAATATGCTACTTTAATCATTATTTCAATATTATTGCATGATTGAGCTCTACTTAAATATGGCTTTATGGTTTTTGCCTTTAACTGATCGACATTTGGCATTAGAGATTTCAGCATAAATGCTATCTAAGAGGGAACTATTCTATATATTGCTCCTTGCCCTAGTGAAACGACATAGAGGTAGCCATCTGGACCTACAACAAGGTCAGAAATTCCGCCAAACTCTGAGGCAAACACTAATCCTTGAGTCTCGTTGTCTGTATCTCCTACTTTATCCGCAAGTGGACCAGTAAGAGCTAGACCTGTTCTATTCTCATTCAATTTAAAATCATAGATTCTACCAGAATGAATATCGCCTACAAAAATGTCATTCTGGTATTGTTTTCCCAATTTGTCTGAAGTAAGAAATTTGATTTTGGTAGGCCCAATAGTATCCAACCAAGAAAATTCTGGATCACGGTATTTCCCCTTGCCACCAAAGTCTACTAACTGATGAGGATCAAAACCAGGTGGTGCCTTCCCTTGCACTTGAAGCCATCCACTATTAAACCCAGGTTCAACAACGTTAATTTCATCGTTAGACCCGGCTCCATTCTCAGTGTCCCAAAGTTTTCCAGTCAACGGGTCAAAATCAATCCCAAAACTGTTCCGAATTCCATATGCATAGTACTTGTTAGCAGGACTGTTCTCTCCGATAATACTCTGAACTGGTTTACCGTCTTGGGTGATCCTGAGTATGCCACCTGTTCCGTCTGGTCTCCCACCATCGACAATATTTTGAGCTTCAGTGGTATGACCGTCAACGTCACCGATTGGAACATACAGATTATTATCAGGACCAATCATAATCGCACCTCCATTATGACGCGGTCCTGGTATGGCTGGAAGGTCCAGAAGTAACTTAGGATTTACCAATTTATTATTATTCAATTCGTATCTGTATAATCGATTTCCTAGGGGCATATTGCCCTGTTGAGCTGATGCCGCTTCTGTATAATACAAGAAGACATGAGTTGCAGTCGTATTATTTCCAGTCATATTTTTGGTATTTGAAATGGCAATTCCTAACATGCCCCTTTCAACTTCCGGAGCTACATTGACGTGAAGAAGAGGTTCTGACAACATTTTACCATTTATGATCCTGTTTACTGTGCCCTTTGATTTCTCTAGAACTAGTATATCGTTTGGACCTAGAAACGCCATGGTAGTAGGAAATTCAAGTCCTCTAAAAACCAGCTCTGCTTTTAGCTTAGGATCTTTGATGACAGGAATTCCAGCACCACGTGAAAAGTTGGAACCGGGAATCGCCTTTTCCGTTACATTCTGTGCATTAACAATATTTCCAATTGCAATAACATTTAGAATGAGAGTTGCAATTAGAACTGCTATGGGTATTGTCTTTATAGCTAGCCAGTCTGTCATAAATAAACCTAAGAATAGATTTCTTATTAGTACGTTTAATACTTTCTTATTGGCATTCACAATGCTACTATATATATTATCATATTAACTAATCCTCATTAATTCAGGTTTGAATTAATTGGCATCAAAAAAAAAGTATATCATTGCTGCCGGTGTTTCATTTGCGTCTGTCATTGTAGCTGGTGTAGTTGCCTGGAGCAGAAGATCCAAAGCTATTCACACAGAAATTGACATTCAAGCGTCTGATCGCATTGTCTGGCAGGTCATTACAGATTTTCCACAATTTCATAGATGGAATCCCTTAATTCGTAGAATACAGGGAAACTTGAAGGAGGGATCCAAGCTAAAAGTGCGCATTCAAGCACCTGGCGAAAAAGGAATGACATTCAGACCAACAATTCTCAAAATAGAACCCAATAAAGAGCTTCGTTGGGTAGGAAGGCTTGCAATACCTGGGTTATTCGTAGGCGAAGAGATCTTCATGATAAAGCAACATACTAAGGATACTGTACGGTTTATCCATAAACAAACTTTTAATGGATTATTTGCTCTTCTTTATACAAGCAATTTCGATAATAACATACGACAAGGCTCAGACGCAATGAATCTTGCGTTAAAAGTGGAATCCGAACGAAAAGCCACTTCATCTGAGAAGTATTCCATTTGAAGATTCTGAGCTTTACCAGTCATGTTTCTGTTCAATACCTAGTTTCTATATTCACCTTTTTTCTGCTATTGAGCCGCGCAACATTATTTATTTATTGATGTGCATACAGAGGTGCCAGTAAATGTTCCTTTTTCGCCATTAAGAGCAGAAAAAGATATTGCACTACGAGTACCACACTGACCACTTATTGTAATATCTATAGTTGAACCAATGATAGTATTGCTTCTACAAAGAATATCTTGTTGTTCTGTACCAGTTAAAATGAAGTCATGTGATTTTGTTATCTCTGCCCTATAGATAGATCCGGTTTTATTGGGTGCGGGCGCTGTACCTGATAATTCAATATCCCAGTGACCACTAGATACGTTTCCTTTTTTGTTCTCTGCCGATTCAAACTGAATTTGCGCATTATTGAATATTCGTCCATCTGGACATATAATTGAGCCCCTTCCCGACGCTTTTACCGACTCTAGGGCTGATGCTGATTGAACAAAATGGCCTGGTGTCAACCAGAGTATACCAATCGCTGTTATGATCAGCAAACTGCCTACTAGTTCCGTTAAGTTTTTTCTCTCGCTCCACAATATTATTACAATGCGATATATCTTTGTATTGAATAAATCTAATAATTTTTTTGCACTATGTTGTCATATAGTTTAATAGCTGAAGTTACTATATTGTATACCTAAGCTGTCGCCTAAGTAACCTCTATTTGGAACCAATTTTTCAAGGTGTTTTTTAAACATTAAACTTTGCTTTTATGATACAATGCTATGTTTTCTAAAACTGTCGAAAGTTACAGAAGTTACATTGACGAAAAACTCTTTTAAAGCAATAATATCGTGTCTTGGCATACTCAAAGATTATATATAAACAATCGTTTACCCTAGTACAATTGGCAAATTGTATTGCTTTTCATTCTTACAAAGGTGGCACAGGTAAGACAACGATAGCCGCCAATTTTGCTGCCTCATTAGCAAATAGAGGTTACCATGTATTCTTGCTAGATCTTGATATTTATGCCCCGAGTCTCCAGTCTTATTTTGAAAAAGAACCCAAGAAATGGATAAATGATTTCCTATACTCTAATGCAGAGCTTGAAGATGTTCTAACGGACCTTACACCTAATGTAATTGAAAACGATAAAAATAATAGGAAAAAAAATAAGAGCAGTAATGGTAAGTTATGGGTTGCCTTCTCCAATTCTAAGAAAGAAGAAATATACAAACTTGAAGGAGGTACCGGTGGCGGAGGAGGAGCAGGCAAGCAAGATACTTCAAAGATACAGCTTCTACGAAGGTTTATACTCTTACGAGAGCAACTGATTTCACAATATGATGCTGATTATATTATAATAGATACCAGTCCTGGTATAAGATATTGGTCAATAAATGCATTAGCTGTTGCAGATACTCTTTTTTTAACTCTTAAAATGGGTGATCTTGATATTGAAGGCACACGAAAGATGGCTGATGAGATTTATGGGTCTTTTACAAAATTTGGAGCCAAATCATATCTTCTACTCAATAGGGTAGCTGGCTACTGTGTTCCAAATATTCGAGATGAGACGCCAATGGTATCTCCAGCTACTGTTTCTAATGATGATTCTACTTTGCATCTTCGCAATAATGGGCCATCTGGTCTAATGCAGTTGCAACAAGAACAAACTAAAAAAGATGTTAAAAATATGCTCTCTGATGAAGTGGGAATGAATATTATTTCTGCAATACCATGCTATTGCGATATTCAATTTACTAGAAAGGAATTCTTAACGGTCCTTAGATATCCGGACCACCCTTTTGCAAAACAAGTGGAACAGCTTATCGAATCAATGCGAGGGGTTTTGCAGACGAAAGTTTAATCGGAGTCCTATATGGTATACTACATTAAATGGAATCCATTTTGCCATACTCTTATCCTTTAAATAAAGATGATAGCATTTGTCATTCTTGTTTCATTAATTATTATTATACTCCCCCAGAGAAGTGCTTGAATTTCTTGTGAAATAGTTTGCTAACTAATTGAGACATTGACAGGTCTAGCAACAAACTCGCCGTGACCCAAGGTGTTACTATTCACATGTCCATCTTGCATAATAATCTCTCCTCTTACCATTGTCAATACAGGCCATCCTTGTACTTTCCATCCATCGTATATAGTATAATCTGAGTACGACTGTAGTATTTCAGAAGTGATTTTTTGCTCCAGGTCAAGATCAACTATAGCCAGATCCGCATCTGAACCTTCTTGGATCGTACCTTTCTTTGGGTACATACCAAAGATTCTGGCTGCATTGTAGCTTGTAACTTCTGAAATAGTCTCCATGCCGATTCTGCCCTCATTTACTCCTTTACTAAGTAAAATAGGCAGCATAGTGGCTATGCCCGGGAAACCCGCAAGGACAGACCACATATCTCCATCGTCCATTTTCATTGATATTCTGTTAGCAACGTGATCTGTTCCAATAGTATCTATTATGCCATTTCGTAAAGCCGACCACATGGTCTGCGTATCACTCTTAGACCTAATCGGAGGAACTACCTTTCCAGCAAGATTGTCATAGTCAGTAGTGTGGGTCAAATAATGAGGGCATGTTTCAATATAGAGATTAGATTTACCCTTTTCTTTTTCTGCTAAAATCGCATCTATTGCAGCTGTAGAACCTATATGTACAAAATATATATTTGAACCAAACTTTCTTCCGTAACCTGCTGCTTTGGATATGCTATATACTTCTGCTGAAGGCGGTCTGCAATCTGACCAAATCTTTAACATTGTAGAATTTGTACCTAATTCTTTCTTTTCTTTTCTAGCTTTGTGAATATGCTGAGAGCAAATTGTTGGATCTTCCGCATGTATAAGTATAGGAGAATGGACCATTGATGCTTCTTCTATTATTGAAGAAGCTAATTCATCAGTCATATTCACTTCACTCTCTTTCATTCTGTGAGTACCAGGTTCTTGATCTACGAAAATATGATTAAGATCTTCTCCTAGATTCATATAAATTTTGAATGAGTTAATGCCAAATTCTTTCCGCAGGATAGCAATATCCTTTACCTGGTCTGAACTTAAGATCGATGCATGAATCGAGTAGTCAATATGATGAGCACACTTGCTCGCCTCAAGATGCTTTTTCACATTTTTATAACTCTCACGCAATCTGAGCATCCTAATCATTGTAGTAACGCCTCCGACTGCTGCAGATCGCGATTCAGTTTGTGCTGCTTCCTCTATTGGTGTATAGACGCCATAATGTACATGTGGATCTATCGCTCCAGGAAGGATATATTTTCTATTTGCGTTAATTTTCCTTGAGGCTTGAATGTTATCGATTGATTTCCTTAGTGCCTTAATCTTGCCATCTTCTATCATAATATTTGTTTGAACTATCCCCACCTTAGGTATAACTACCCCTGAAGCATTTGTTATTAGAATATCACAGGAATTTTGCATGAGATTTAATAATCTATTCTAATTATACCCATTTTATGATTTACTAATTCATGAAATTCTTAAACCTATTATTAAATATGGTAAGTTGCTCTGGAATCCTATTATCGTAGGATAGGAGTGTAAATAGACCAGGCTAATAAACCGTGGACAAAAAAAAGACTAGATGATTTGCTACACAATTATTAATAATGTTGCTCGTCATACCCTTCTTATATCTATCTATGAAGGGTGAGTAAAGACTATATCACTGCCAATAGACGAATGCGAGGAATGGATATGGGACATTTTAGATTGCACTAAAGACTGTGGTTTTGAATATATTTCCGATGAGGATAAAGAATTTCTGATATTCAATACAAATGATTTCTTTGCCGACACTAAAGCATTACAAAAAATTAAGAGACTTACGGGTATGATACTAGTGCAGATGAGTACTCATAATTGTCAAACACAGCTCTGGTTTGTTAGACCTCGTTTGTTAAAACGCACAAAATAGTTTGTATAGTGAGTTAACTGGTCTGATGCATTTAAATGAAGTTTGATACCACTCAAATAGATTTCTGATCAAACAAGAAAAACTTTTTTTATACTATATATTCTTATATCTCTTTATACTAGCTAATGAATCTATATAATGAGCCTTAATATTTTTATAGAAAAGGATAACATGGCCAGGATAGCCGGTTATCCTACTTGGCTTTTCCAGGATACATCACTAGCGATTTGGGTATCTAATTAACATTATAAACTTAATTTATCGAACAATATGATATGAACAAAAGGTAAATCAGATAATTTTTTACTCGAAAGCAATTAGACTCTAGAGAATTTTCAGCATGTGGTTATATCTAATATGGCTAAACCCAACAAGGAATCATGTATATAGATATCATTCCGACTATGTCAGTACTAAAGTTAGAGACCGGCTCCCTATGGCAGATTCTACTGAAGCTATGACAAATGACGTTTTGTTAGTTCAGATTGATTCAGGTGGGTTGTTAGCTTCTGCTAAAAGGATTATCGCAATTTTCGTATCCAGGTTATAAATGATAAAGTGATAGTTATAGCATGCAAATCTTGAACGATTTAACACTTCGGCATCTGATATTAATAGCGAGTTTGAGTATAATCGTTTCTGCTCTTGTAAGTAGTAATGTCGTTTATGGACAACTAATGCCCAACGTACCTGCTAGTAGTTCTTCTAGTCCGTCAGGGTCAAAACTGCCGGGTGTAAAAATTACATCGCCTACTAAAGGACAAAAGGTTCCTGTTGGAGCCCTCTCCATATCTGGTGAATCTACCGACAACGCTGCTTCTGATTGTGCAGTTTCGGTTATCTTGAACGGGATTAAACCATATCAACCTTCCGCGCCTACAGGACCTAAGGGAGCAAACGATTATTCAGCATGGAAATTTACACTTACCCCTAAGTATGCTGTTATTAAAGAAGGAGCAAATAAGATAACCTCAAAGATTTCTTGTCACGAAGCTTCTGCTAACATGACCAAATTCTATAGTGTCAATGTGACTGGAGTTAGAAGTACCCAGACAGTTAGCAATAGCTCTGCGCCCTTATCCCTTCCAGTCCCTTCTAACATTACACAATCAACAATAATAAGCAATACTCCTTCAGCAAGTCCTATATCCAGTTATCCTCACAAGGGCGATTCAAATAATAATAATAATGACAATAACGGTCAGAATAGCAATTCCAGGGATAGCGGAAACCATGATGAAAACGGGGATGGAAGTAGCCAATCAACAATAAGTGTGATTTCAATCGGTTAGGACTGTATTTTTTTAATATATCCTTGATAAAAGAAGAAAATATATTGCCTATCTTTAGGATTTAGGTATTATCAAATAGATTAGGATATATGATTAAAAATCATTTACATTATAAATGATCTATTCTACCTTAGCATGAGACTTTTTTGGCTCTTCTTCGCTTTTTTTATGAACCTTGTGGAAGCTTGCCATAAGTCTATTCTATATATGCTCAATATCTGATAATCCGTGTGTTTATCAACTATACTTGGTAAGAATAATATAGTAACTGCAAATCAACGTTACTATTGAAGATAACATTGAAGATAACGCGGGTTTAGTTATTTGTCTGTAATTGCAGCGCTACCTAGAAACGGCTATACAATATTTCATTAACTATCCCTCAGTGCTGAGTTCATTATGGGTTTGGTTTAATTCCATATTGGTTGAATTCGTGGTGGACTTTTGGCAGGGTTTATCGCTTACACATACTGTCTGTTCGCACGGTTTGTTACCCCTACAGGTGATTCCAATACTTTTGTCTTCTGCTTCTACACGTTGTATACCATTAATTATATATACCATTAGCGCGACCTCTAATATCAACGCACTTACCGCTAATAAGTGACGCTTTTTCATCATTAATTTAATACTTCGTTAAGATATATCTGATTTAAGATACTTGCTACTATAGCCTTAAATAGATACATTTATTTCGTCGAAATAAATATTAAAATGATCCATTGGCCGATTAAGTAAAAGGATTTCGTCACAATAACTCGCTGGGAGAGACACCATGACGCTACTCTAATTGTACGCGCAGTAGACATAATCCAACTCTAAAAATGGTGATTTGTTCCAATAACGTCGTATTAGTGTCTTGACTGTAAGCAAATGCTTGTGTAAGACAATTCAAATAAAAGAATGCTTTCTCTTCACTTCCAAGTCCCATCCGATTTTTTCATCTTTTCTACTTCCTTATCTACAGCGTCACCCATTACATCAAGCTCTTCCAATCCTCCGAATTTTTGATATGTTAACCTCTCAAACAGCTGTAACACACTCCTCGCAGAACGGTATTGTGGTATTTGTGGATCATTTATCTCGCCATATAGTCCTATGCCCTGGATATTATTTAATTTTGCAAAACCAAGAATAAGACCATTGAAACCTGTGATGAGGGATGATGGAGGAGTTATTTCTACACCAAAACTTCTAACTTGTTCCTTTAACTCTGGAGAGCTTGTAGTGACTAAAGTTTTTGGATTCTTTCCTACTTCTCTGTCAGTGTGAAATGCACCTAACGTATAGATCAATTGACTTGAATACGTTTTGGCTACATTGATAACGTCTTGACACAGCTCATAAAGCTCCTGATTGGTTTGCGGCTGGCCTATACCACCTCCAAACACTATGGTGTTTCTGGCATATCGGTATTCCCATTTTCCTTGGTGAAATTCGATGTAACCACCTTTATCTATGACGTAATTAGGGTAAGAAGCGGAGACATATCTGAAGAGCTGTGTTTTTAGGCGTCTATTCATAAATTCAATTGCGATACTACCAATATTGGCCATGTCTTGCATAGCGGCGACGGTTATTGGTTTTTTAACCTTTGGCTCTTCGACGTTGACAAAATCCATAGTATATTCATGTCAAATGGAAATTAAAAAGATTATAATGCTCATGCGTAAGCTATACCTCCTAATTAGCTAGTCTGCAATTATTGAGGGGGTTTCTCCATATTTTACCAAGTTTTATCATATCTGATTTTCCTCGTAATCTTAGGCTCCCTAATCACTATCAGTAATCACATCATTAGTAAAACCGGACACGTAGTTTATATCAGAAGGTAGCATGAAGAGTTTGATAGGGTCGTTTTGAAGCACGCATAATATAATTTTACATTTACATATTTATATAATATTTTTACCTGATAATAGTTAAACAGCAATAATATAACATTTCTCAGTAAAAGGAGACAGAATAATGGGATCGAAGCACATAAAATAAAAAGAGAGCAATGTATACCAGTTGGCACGCCCTGTTATCATTACCAAAATCAATAGGACACACCGAATAGTGTCCATCATAAATTCTAGGCAAAACGGTCTCTGTTATTTCTGTGAAGAGAAAATTGTCGACACAGATATCCTAGTTAGTACAGGCATTCCTAGAAGTTACTATCACATACAATGTGCCAAAAGACTGCACATAATTTAATAGCACGGGTAATAAACTTCCTTCTCATGAGATCTTTATACTAAGCATAAATTGTCAATTCTATTCTGCTTAATTGACAAGTAACTAGAAAACTAACTCTGTAATAGAGCTTCAAAATAGGAAAAATGTGGCAACTTGTGCAAATAAAGTATTTCACTTAAGAATTTGAATTTTAGGCTGGAGCAAGAACTACGTCAGAACCCGTCAAAGCCTCCACTGTCAAATCCGTCAAAGCTTGATCCAGCATCACTGTAATCAGACCCACTAGTGCCGTCTGTAGGGTTGATATAAGCGTTATCTATCATTGGTTTCGCCAAGAGATGATTTTATTGCGATACTTCATACTAACTAGTATAACTCCAAGTATTGTTACTGTAAATACTAAAGGTGTAACTACACCAAACTCTGGCATTATATAAGTGCCTGATATTTCAATCGCGTCAGAACCTCCTCCGAAGTAGATTAATAAACTTCTCGTTTGGGCGTTCTTCTTTATCTCATCAGCAGCCGTGTATTGACCATTAACAAATACAACATAATCATCATCAATATTGCCTTGTTTTTTAGAGTCGATCAAAGACCGTGGAAGCTCGATTATTAGTTTTCCATTTGACGTTGATGAAATATCAAGGAGTAACGTTGTATTATCTTTCTCTACCGATATACCTTTGACATTACTACCTGTGATCTGATATTTGATTGGATGCAGCTTTCCTCGATAGTTGAGCATAAATGTGCTATTGCCTTTTTCTTGGAATCCTGTAGACACGTTATCATTATTAGTTATTGTAGCCGGTTCAATTGTAATTGTTGATTTAACAGTAGGAGGCAAAGAATTAATTGTTGATGTAGTATTAGCCCCAATGGCAGAGGTATCTGCTTTATTGCTTTGAGTTTTTAATAATGCAGTACTCCTGTTTGCTTCAGGGGCAGTCATGTTATCTTTATCAATTGTGGCTCTTGATGTGATATAATTAGGGTTCGAGGCCGGCTCTATGGAAACGCTTTCCTTTAATTGTCTCTTGTCGTAGAGATTACTTTTGGAGGATTGGAAAGGTGTTTTAGACATAACAGTATTGTTATTTGGATTTGGCATAACAAATAAGAATGGATCAGCATGATTGTTTTTTGTTTCTTGTGAGAATTTCTGAGTATGAGTTTCTTTCTCTATTTCCGTTACTCTATTTGAGTTTTGTATATTATCTGTAGCATATGTCGATGACGGCTGTGGTGAGCTATCAACTCCAATAATATTAAGTGAATGATACTTGGTCAAAACTATTGAGCCAAAATTACAAGAGAGCACAGCAAATAGTTGATTCGCCCCTTTAGTTATGAGATGAGAGTCTCTACTAGCTGTAAACATCCATGTCGAATAGTCATCTGGCAACTTGGGACCAGCTGCCAAGGCTCGTTGGTATGGTTCTTTCCTATCCGATCCTATAGAGACGGTACAATTGGTTGTTTGATCATCTGTTGAGGTTCCAAAGATTGTTAAAGGGCTACCTGCTGTAACTCGTAGACTTGATGGAGGATATGTTATCTTTACACCCATGCTAGATGGTACTTCCTTACCTTGAATAGTATTCGAAGCGGGAGAAGAAAAGGAAAATGCAGGATCAAAATATGAATATACTATAGTAGAGGATAGTATCATTCCAAACATGAGCATTAGCATTAGTGCCAATGCTTCAATTCTTAACTGAGCATATCTCTTCACAATAATAATGTAATGGAATTCTAGTATACTAAATTACTAGAGAAAAAAAACATTGATTATTTACTTCTAATATGTTATATAATAACAGTTTATATGATAGCGCGAAGATAATATAACTAGCGATGAGTATAACATTCCTGACACACCCATAATAAGGATGACTGCAATCTCGGAATTTTTACAAATAGATAGACATATAGTAACATAGTTTGTATCATGCGCACCAGATTTATGAATAATTAAGACAACATATTATCCCTCATCTTTTTGATTATATTTTCCTTGTCCTCATCTCAACTTGACTAGGCTTTTGGTTTTTAGGATAAATTCTCGCTTTAAATGAATTCCTATAATTGTTCTCAGCTGCATCGAATTATATATGCCTACGGAACACACTATAAACTAGAGATATTAGCGCCAATGCATGTATGAATTAACATCAATGAATAAGTCATCATTATTTGCCTTTCATCGGAAATTCAAGGTTCAGACTGGCTGAAATCTCCGGAAAAAAGAAGTCAGTGGAGAGAGCAGTAGTATATAGTAGATGGATGCTAGAATTTATCATCATCAAATAATATCTCAACCAAAGATACTATAATAGGGCTTATACTACCACCGTAGTCAGATTTATTTCTCGTTTAAGACTACACTATTGCTTATAATATGTTTACACATAAGCTTATACTGGCGAGTGATCTAGGTTTTTTCAACTCATAGAATTCAGAGAAACTTTGTCTGTTGCGATGAAATGATGCATCCAGTCAGACTTCAAATATCTTTCAGACAGTATCCTTTACTTTGACCCCAGAATGTGACAGCCGGATTGAGGCTATAAATAATATTTATAGATGACCTGATGGTCACTGAAAAGAATGGAGATGTAAGTACTAAAATCAAAAACGTTACAAACAGTGCCGCGACCAAAAGGATTAGTAGATGAACATCACTGCTGATTTCCAAACCCATCTAATGTATAAAATATGTTATGTGCATGCAATAAGATTGGATTTACCTACCCTATAACGTCTAAAAAACGCTCTTTAGAAGTGTCTCCGTTTATAATTTTTTCTTGAGATGTCCAAATACACCGGCTATATGATGACCATATCTCTTCCCATTCTAAACCGCAATTGCAGCAGGTAATTAGTTGAAGTGAATGTATGTCGTCCCTCTCATGTCTTTGAATTGTTAGAGGCTTATCCGATCTACACCTTCGACATGCATTCGACATTATAATTTTGGTATCTAAGGTCAAGTTAGTAAGTTTTGTTGGAAAAATACCATAAAGTATGTACACTAATAATTCTTCAAACACATTGAAAATAAGTCTTTGCATCAATATTTATTAGTAAAAATGAAGCAAGAATGCCAATAGGAAAAGGGATGTTTTCTGTCCTTTTCCAATAAATAGGGAACAGCTATATCCATTTAGCACGGTGCGGCTTGGTGCAGCATCTTAAAGTCAGAAATATAAGTCCAATACATATCTAGCTTATTTTTCAGTATACTGCTGCTAATTCACTACATCCTTGTTCTTCCTCTTATTATTGGATGTTTTGATCCTCTAGATGATGTATCGTCCCCCTTTAAGGTTCTTGAAGGCTTTGCACTTATGCTTTTGTTTTATATGCCGGTAAGCGTTTCTGTAAAACGTCTCTCCCCTTCGCTACATTGGTTGCAGGGGTAAAAAATGACTTTTATGAAATTATTGAAATCAGTTCTACGGTTACTTTCGTTACGTGAAGTACACTTTTGCCAAATTTGCATATTTTGAACAGGTTATTTCATTTCTTATAGCTCTAAAGTATTTTGTATACAATCATAAACCAATTTGACATAGCAAATTAGTAGGAACACCTATAGCAACCTATTAAATTAGTGCTATGTATGTCAGCAGAAAATAATTTTCCTGTAGGCCAGGAAAAGATCAGGCCTGTAGATTCTGGAAAAGAAATCTCGACAACATATGACCAACTTTTTGATAATATTGTGGGCTATAACAACATCAAAAGACTGTTCAGTATGTCATTGTCATCGGAAAAGCCTGTTCACATATTATTGATCGGGCCACCTGCTTCTGCTAAGACTCTCTTTATGCTAGAATGTATAAGGCTACAGCGTTCTTATTTTACACTCGGGAGTCACAGTACAAAATCTGGAATGATAGATTATCTATTCGAGAAACGTCCTAGATATTTGATTATAGATGAAATTGAACATATGCCAATAAAAGACCAGACAGCTCTACTGAGTTTGATGGAAACAGGTATTATTGCAGAAACAAAATTTCAAAGGACTCGCAATACACAGATGAAAACATGGGTATTTGCAACTGGTAACAATGAGGAACATATGTTAACACCGTTATTATCCAGATTTGTCGTCCTACATTTTAAACAATATAAGTTTGAGAGCTTTCATGAAATAGCAATACATATGCTTGGTCATGAGGGAGTCTCTAAAGAAGTTGCTAGTGCGGTGGCTGATGGAGTATGGTATAAATTGAAATCTAAAGATATTAGAGATTGTATAAAAATTGGCCATCTCGCAAAGACTAAAGAGGATGTCAATTGGATTGTAGAAACACTCAGAAATTATAGGTAATCAAAAATCCCACTCTTTATCTCCATGTAGATGATATTAATAGCTGAAGCTGCCTAAAAGCTGTATTTTCCAAATGCACCTGTCCTAAACCTACATACAATACATGTTTATTTTTGTAGTACGTATTTCCTTTGTGAGCGCTCAGCGTAGGGTTCAGATTGAAGGATAATACAAATACTCGTGTACCAACAGTAATGAATCCGTCAAACGTCCATTCAAAGTTGCTATGTATGAACTAAGATTCCGGAGTATCAACGATTTATTTTTTGCCAAAGAAAGCAACTCATATTTGTGATCCTTTGAGTTCCTGCAATTTCAACTCTTTTTGAATCAATTACTTATTGTTGGAACCGCGCCATCAGCTTCAAGCGGTAGTGAGTCCGATATCAATGATAATTATGACCTCAAACACCCTTATACGTTGTTTCATGAAATAATGGCATTGAGAATCTCGCTAAAAAAAGAGATAGCCATTGCATCAGTAAAATTCGAAAAGGCTAGATCATGACTGCACATACTTTACTCTTCCTCGTATTTTTATATCTATCAGTGCGATTAAATCTATTCGAATTGAGATGTTGGCAATATAAAGTGCTTTTTCTCGGTAGTGATGCCTATTGCAAAATACGAGAACAACTAATTCCTAAGACAACAGCTTCTCTCTCGTCGAACAACACAGATAGAGAATAATGTTAAGTGTCAAATTTATATAATAGTGTTATTACAGTTATTACTAGTGATAAAAACTGTCCAGCTAGAACGAACTAGAGCTAATTTTCGTGGCTATGTAATTACACATGAGCACGATTTCACTCCGATAAAACTCAGCGACACAAGAAATTACTGTATAAAGTGTTTAACATGTAACACGTTCTTCTGTGAAAGATGCGGCAAGATACTAGCTGACTGATAATATTATTTTAGTCTGGAATTGAGTTTGTTATCAATCAACTATTCTGATCTTCCTAGGCATGTACTATATTGTTAAAAACCTATCTGACAGATTTATTAGTACTTACCCAACCGGCAATACTAAGGATAATTTCTCCTTCTGAGCTAAAGCTTAACAGGAGCAGTCTCATCGATATTCTAGATCGATCCGCGTGTCAAATTAATTATTTTTATACAGTCAATTCATGCTGAAGTTTACCAGGCAAGAGGTAATTTCAGTTACATTAGAGTTTGTGAAAAAGCGTCTAGAGAAGGAGATAATGATATAGTTCTTGCTATATAACGAACGTAGACGAGAATATTACAATGCCGTGTCAGATAAAGTTGGCTGCTAGCTATATCTGACAAAGCACGGTAAGGGTAAAGAAGAGAAAACGGAGGAATAAAAGAAAGTGAGATATGGTTCTCCTTCTGGAGTTACGAAAACATACCGTATAATACTTTATTATGAATCAGATCAAGGACCATTGCCATTAGACAAAGTGATACCAAAGATGGTAGAATCTAATGGAAGAGAGGACGTCTGGAAGGTGGAAGCGGAACAACAAGTTCAAGCTGAAAATGGTGCTTTTGTTAATGCCGGATCGGAAACATATGACATATGCGATGATAACCTTGCCAAACCAATTAGTTTAAGAACTAACAATCCTTCAAGAGAAGTTACACCCTCACCCCAACCAAAATGGAAAGACAAGGAAGACGACTATCAAAATACCTGTAGTAGTAATTGTGTCACTTCATCAAAACAAACCTCACTTTCCGACTTTGGGCTACTAATCTAATTTAGTCTAGTCTTGTAACTATCGCTGTTTTGAAAGATCTGCATGTTTCAATTCTCTTCCTTTGTCATCAGGCAGCTTTGCTTCAAACATCATTTGTTTAGACTTTGCGTATGGTTAACAGGATTATTCTTGTTATTGACCAATCTGATCGCCTGTATCAATTAATGCGAATATTTCTGATATCCGTCACTAACAACTATAATCTATATTTTACTACATCCTACAGAACTGAGCAAAAAGATCATGTAATTGCATCAGTTAGATATATAGTCTAGGTGGCTTCATTTAAAGTGATTCTAGTAAGCCTATCCTAGAATCAAGATTACATCTTCTATGATATGTTATAAGTTGTTATCTTATTTTTTTCGAGTGACAGTAGCTTTCTGTGCAAACTGCATAGATAATAATATTTTAGATTCTTCTGTTTCCCTGCTTTCTTTCAACTTTGCCTTATATTTGAGGTTTCGAGGCTTGGTTCTTAATCTATATCCACAACAAGGACACCATAAACCATCCCATTTTATAAAAAGTTCGCACACCTGACATCGTTTTTGTCCAATAACATATCGACCACAACCTGCTGGTTTTTGTGCTTTATGTCTTATACATCTACCTTTACAAGTCATTTTTAATGTCCTCCCTTAGTTAGATATTGTATGATGTTGATATTATACTTTTCATAAGCAAAGTCATGAATTTCTAGAGAAGGGGATTCAGAATTTTTAGTTATTTTAACCTGACTTTGCATTTTCTAATAGCTCTGATGGAATAAGAAGGATGGAAATAGATTTTCTAAATCATCTATGGCAAATTATTTGGAATTATGTTATAAATTATTTAAATATAAGGATTCTCTAAATCATTTTTAATGATGAAAGTTAGTTCAAGCACTAAGGCCTTGATTATAGCGACCGTCATATCTGGATTAGCAAATAGGTCCAACGCTCTTAATGGATCATCCAGTTAAAGCAGCCCCAGGTGGTTCGTTAACTTGTGATACCAGCAAGCACACAAAAGATTATTGTGATGGATTTGTAGTAGGAAAAACTGATTGCAGAGATAAAAAACGCTTTGACACCTCAGGCCACACAAAGAATTGGAGTGACGGATACAAGGCTGGCTGGACTGGTGCCGGCTGCCATGTACCATAATAAACGACGGTTAAAGAGATTGCTATGAAATGAAATAGCTGTTCGATTAGGCCTCTGAATTGTCTCAGTAGTCAAAAACTATAAAAAATCTCCGGATCTTTCTATTTTTTTTATTTATTGTATGTTTTTCGACGAAATAAAAAAGCCTCATGTGTTGTGAGGACGCTTCTCAGACAACTTTTTATCTCTTCTTTTTGACGCTCCCTTCTTTCTCAGCATAGTTGGGTTTCGTTGATTCCTGAGATTGTCTTTGTCTATTGAAGGAAGAGTCTAAGACTTCTAAAGAAACAAACATACGCAATCCATAAAATCATTCTTAAAATTAGATTAAGCTTACGAAGGAGCCTTGAGCTTCTTTACTTGGAATGCTTCCAAGGTCCAGGATTATCCTTGATAGCACAAGTCTATATTGTCATGATCAACAACTATCTTCCTGTTGTTGCTGCTGTCTTCCTCTTGTTGCTGCTTGGCTTTTTGAAGGCAGATCTTCCCATTAAATAAAACAAGATTACAAACAAAATACAGATGAAACTATACCTTTCGATATCGCCGTTTATCCAACTATACATTTCTCATATCCTTCAAGACTTTTCTGAATCGAAATTCTAGCTTTATTATATAGAAAATCTTTTTTAGAGCTTTTGTGGTATCATAGTCGGTGTCTTACCCAAAAGATATTTTCTCTAGAATGTATGCAGGATTAGGTAAAATTGATCATGGCTTACTTTATCCAAAGGAGGAGAGAGAGGAGGTAAACCTTGAAGAAGTAGATGAAACCTTACAGACCAATATTTTTAATACTATGCTAAATAGGAGATCTCAAAGGAAATTTGAAAATAAACCTGTTGAAACTTCAAAAGTTGAAATGATTTTTGCTGCTGCTGATACAGCTCCCACAGCTGGAGGCTTTCAAGGCTTTGAAATATATCATGTTAAAAATCCAGAGATCAAACTAAAGCTTGTTGATGCAGCTAACAAGCAGCCGTATGTTAATGCTCCTGTTGTTCTTGTATTCTGCATGAATCCTGATAGAGTAAAGATGAACTTTCCACCCAATATTCTTAAAAAATTCTCTTTACAAGATGCTACTCTCGCAGCAGCATATTCACAGCTTGCAGCACATGCACTGGGTTTAAGCTCTATATGGATAGGAATGATAGACGAAGAAAAAGTAATGCACGCTATAGGAACTCCGCTGTTGCCATCATCTATCCTATCCATAGGATATCCACAAAAGATGCTTCAACCTAAACCGAAAAGGAATCTAATAGAATTGATCCATGAAGTTTAATTGGCTTCAGGTACACATCTAGCTATATTATTTTTACAATACGTTCCAATCAAAGAAAGTAGATATAACGAATGTTCCTAAAGGAGGAGATTTATCTTCTACAAAATGATATTCAGGCATTAACAATAATTCTTGTGTTACTAATCTGCATTATATAATATCTTTAGCATTTTTACATTTATTCACTCAGCGTTTCTATTAGCATAATCTCTAGTCAATTGTCCTAACTAGAGTAGCGCAAACTATTATCTGGCGTGGCAAATGAATGGAAGATTCTTTAAATGAAGAACTACCAAGCTTACAGATAGCCTTGATCGTAAATCATCTATAACGCGCTGCAAAGGTATAAGGTTCATTACCCTCCAAGTCATGAAGGAATTGTATTCTGATCAGTGTACCATATACGACCAAATCACGCGCAAGAATCTCTAAACGTGTAGCCAATCTTTTATTGATTACTTTGCCATTGGTATTGAAGTCTTCATCCCCATTGACTGATACACCATATGGCATACTCCATCCATAACATTGCCGTACAGCCGTACGCATTTGGTCCATCACTGTTAAGCCCTTTTCATGGGATGCACAGAGATAGGCAAATGTTTTACCAGCGAACTCTTCCCAAAAATGATCCAAAAAATTCTTTATCACACCTGACATAGAGCCATGATAATCAGGTGAGGCCAGTACAAATGCATCGGCCCAATTGACTGCCTCTACTACTCGTTTCATTCCATTATGCCTAGTTAGGCCACGAGTGGGATCATATATTGGTAGTTTAGTCTGGCGCAAGTCTATCAGACGTGTCTTTGCACCGTATTTTTCTCTAGTGGCTTGTAGCACAATATTCAGTGCACGAATACTGTGTGAATTTTCACGCATACTACTACTGACTCCCAAGATCTTAATGACGGCTGGTTGCTGGTGGTTTAAATTTGAGTTAGTGGGTTTAGCTACTGGTAGCATTTTTTTCCCAGATATCAATAAATATTTAACTCTGTTGAATTCATAGCCTTAACGGATAGCTTACTTTCTTCTTCCCCTAGATTTACTGCATCTCTTGTATCCATAGTATAATTGTTATGAATGAGTTGTTATTATTATTACTTTTCTGATTGATATTTATCTTGCGTCTATTACAAATAGCCACGCTTTTTGGTAGCTTTACTAAAGATATGTACTTTATAATCGCAGATCGTATACTCGGTTAAGTGGTTCTTCTTTAAGGATAATCATCAAACATACTACTTATGTAAGTAGTCAATTTGTTTCTTAATTGAATGACCCTTGCACGTTTATGTCCATCAAGATCAGTGAGCAACAATGTATCCAATCCCTCGACAAGATATTGAATATTTGTCAGTGTTAAAAGAGTGTTGTTTTCTATCTCCCTTTGTAGATGGCCGTGTTCTTCCTGTTTTTTACTGTCCATCAGTATATAGCATTGTTGGATAATGTTAAGCCTTTTGGTGTGCGAAACGCTGAGCATTAGGTGTAGACGTGATTTAGGTTTATTGGATCAGGCTTTTTTTTATTCAGGAATTTAAGGTCTATTTTTATATATATTCTGCAGGAAAGGTTATAGTCGACGTAATAGTTAGTGGGCAGTCAGTCAGCAGTACGTTATAGATGAAAGTCAATGAATACATCAATATAATATTTAACACTAGTAGTAATATCATAGTTTGCTGTTTCACCGTTTGCACTATTACATCTTATCTCTTTGTTTTCTCAATAGATTTTTGACCTTTCTTCTTTCTTCTAATTATGAAAATCAAGCCAATTATCACAAAGGGAGAAGCCAATGAAGCAGCAAGAAGTAACGGTGAATAAGAAGAAGAGAAAAACAAATATTCAAGAAAGGAATGGAATACTATTATTGGAAAAGTGAACGTGATGTTTTGACCTGTATAAGGATCATCGATTATATCAACGTTCAGCTCATAAATGCCGGCTTTTGAGAACAAATAATTGTATGTATAATGACCGTAGGCTACTACTATAGGACTTGTTTTTTCTAATTCGACTCCGTGTTTTGCTATATGAATAAAGATAGGAAGATCCACTAGAGGGTCACCGTTAACACTGCCGATTTTTAATAAAATTTTAGTATTTTGATTAGTAATAGGAGCTTTGGGATCTGTCTTCAATTCCATGTCATAGTTGCCAATTCTTTGGGGTATAGAATCTCTAAGTACGTCAGCAGAAGCCTCTTGTATATGCACTAAGCCCATTAGTATAAGGCTCACAATAAGCGTAAAAGCAATCGCAATGCGCCTATGCATATTGATGAATCACAACCTGCTTTCTTCCTTCTTTAATATTTTAGTTTTATTTATATACGCTTCCAGCGTCTATGAGCGAGTGCCTAAGACACTAACAAACTAACACGAAGAATATTAATGTCATTTCATGATGGGAATAATATCTCTGACTGCCATTTTCTTAGTAAGCCTTTGTTGAAATCTTGCTTATTAACCAGTTAATCATTTTCTTATGCTGTGATAAGATCAATGCTATAACTAATGATTCACTTGGGAAACGTTCTCCGTTTGCATTGACTATAAGATCAGCATAGTTGCAATAGTTATTTAACATCTTTTTGAATAGTTCCTTATCTTTCTCTGAATGCAAATTGTTTGCAAAGCTCCTCCATGTCTGTACTTCTGCAGTAAAAGTGTCTTGGTTTAAAAATAGGTTCATCAAAATAATCTAATATTAAGACTTTTTCTATGCTTTTTAAAAATTGGAGCACCTAGAAGAGGGAGAGAGGGTTTGCATTAAATAGATAAAACAGAGGATCGTAGAACGAATAATATCCTTTGAACAGAATGCTCTCATATTTGTTATATTGAGAATGAGTAAATAAGAAACTAAAAGTTAAGGGATATGAAATAGAATGTGGAATTCTGTAAGTTGTAGGACTTTGGAATATGAGGACGTATGATAATACTATCAAATCAATATCGTCTATTCTTAAACAACTCTTCTTGATGGAATTCAGCGTCAATATTAATTCTGTGATCGTGAGCGGATGTCCATAAGGTTCTCGATTTCCTATAGTCGCTAAGACTTGTCTACACCATCTCCATTATTGACCTAAGCTAAAGTTGTGTCCAAAATCGTTTCTAAAGGGAAGCCAATATTGTAATTCTTTTTGCTTTAGACCGAAAGATACGATAGATTTACAAGCATCGTGTGATAATCGACTTAAGCGATAATCAAATTTCTGAAAGCTTTAAGATGTTTAGCACTTAACTACTAGATCGGTAGCAGAGCATATGGACACCTTTGAATGTATAACAACCAAGCTTGAGCTAAGAGAGTTCAGTACGCATGAAGTCCCATCGGAGATCAGATTAAAGATCCTTGAAGCTGCTAGACTAACTGGTACTGGTCTTAACACCCAGCACTGGCGATTTATTCTAGTCGAAAACAAAGACAATCTTAAGAGGCTGGCTGACGATAGTACTAGTGGAAGATGGGTTGCAGGTGCCAATTTTGCGGTTATAATACTGACAAATCCGAGGTACAATTTTCATTTGATTGATGCAGGAAGGGTACTACAGAATATGCAGTTGGCCGCATGGAATAATGGGGTAGGTTCAGGTTTGTTCACAGGAATAATGGAAGAAAAACTTCGAAGTGATTTTGGGATTCCAAAGGAGATGAGCCCTACGATCATAGTGGGCTTTGGATATCCGTTAAATGAGTTGACAGGTAAGAGAAAGAACCGTCTGCCACTTTATGAACTAGTATACAATGAAAAATATGGAAACTCCAAGGCAGTATGAGGGATACTGAGCCCGAATTCCCAAATCCCCAAATTCTTACTATGTCTCAAGTTCCCACTGAAGCCTTCCCGCTAATAGATAATTTAATTTGAATTTTGGTTATGGTAAACATAAATTGTCCACAGGAAAAGGGAAAGTTCCAGTATTAGAATTTTTTCTTGCTACCCTGACAGTATCGTATCTAAAAGTAGAGATCAGAGGAGGAGTCAATTTTGCTTGAGGAAATATCCTCACCACGTCTGGTATCGTTATCTGTTATAGATCTGTTGTTAATTATTTTATCTGAGGTCACTGAATCGATTGCAAGATTAGAATTGGTAATCGTCCAATTTGCTAGTTTGGATGATGTTGTAACCACGCTACCGGCTGACCTTAGTCCTGTAACTGAATCATCTGGTATATCAGGTAGCGATATGCCAGATGGTAACTGACTCCATATATGACCGCCTCGGTATCGTAGGCGCAACAATAAATATTTCAGGAATAGGATGCTTCTCCTCTTTCCGACCTTCTTGTACTTGTACTGCTGCCGTTGTTGCATGTAAAGGTGTAAAGTGAAATACTGGTAAACACTAATTGCAGCGGATATTGAACTCAGACCTAGAGATATAATAACACTAACTATTATTTTTATTATTGAGTTTTGCATTACAAACCACAGTGGAGATTAGTTAATTATCTTCTAGCTAGTTAGCACCTTTACACTAAATGCCTAGAGAAATTAAACACTGATGAGAATTGTCCCTTCGGGACGTCTCTTTAGAAAGGAAGTCTATTGAGTTGCCTTGATTTCTGAAAAATGTTCATATCTTCGTTTTGTCGCCGGTTTCGAGTTGGACTTAAAGCAGTTTTTATCATCCTAATCTGAGAAAGTGTTGTATATTCTTCGTAATTTGTAGAGGGTAAATGTTGTATATTATATTTTCTTTACAACTATCTCCATTATTACCTCCAAGGCATATTCTTATTATCGCTGTAAAATTTAAGAATCGCTATTCTTATTTAGAATCCTACCAAAAAAATGGATCTATCATTACACACCTTATTAGCAGGACCGATCTTACGGCTAGCTGAGCCAAACCAAGTGTCTATCTGGATTGCTTGTAGTATACCTTTAATAATTCGTGCCGAGATCTTTCGTGTAGCCGATTTAGAGCCTATAAGCGGTACTCAGAACAAAAATAATACTGAACAGGCTTAACCAATTGGATTAGGATCCGCTACTTGTATAAGACATGGAGAGCATCTCTAAATTGGTCTCGTAACGGCCAAATCCATTCCACAGGCCGAAACTAGCAGGAATAGAAATAATTCCACAAATATGGATTTTAGTAGTTTTCCTACACACAAACTATTAGCATATGATATTGAACTTTCCTATTATGAAGGCAATATCAAAAAATGCCAGAGACTGCAAGACCTTGGTCTTTTAACCGGTGACAATGCCGTCATCTGTACGAATCGACATGATGATGATGAGGTAGTCTTATTGCCAACATTTTTTCTGCAAGGACAAACCGATAATAACAAGCCGTTAAATATCCTCCATGGTTCATGCCGTAAACTCCATGGAAAGGGATAAGATTGTCTAGCTATAGCGGATCGCTTAATAGCTGCCTCAGTTAAGAATTTGAACAAAAGGCCAAGCGTTCTTTTTCTTACTGGCGATCAAATTTATGCCGATGATGTAGCGGGGCCGCTTATTCAACATTTGACTGAATTTGGCGCGCATTTGTTCGGATGGGAAGAAGAGATAGTTGGACTAAATAAAAAACCAAATGAAATAGGGCCAGGATAGCGCCAACAGTTCATATCAGAACATGCTAAATTTACCTCTGAAAATGGAGGGAATCATTTGATTAGCTTTGGTGAATTCGCAGCAATGTATTTAATTTCATGGAATATCCAAAATTGGCCACTATTATTTCAAGATATTGAATTTGTCGCCGAAAAAAAGGTTAAGAGAAAATATCAAATCGAAATCGAGCAATTGAAAAGATCCCAGAGGGAACTACCAGTGGTGAGACGGATTTTGGCCAATATACCCACATACATGATGTTTGACGATCATGACATAACAGATGACTGGAACATTACCAGGGAATGGAATGAAAGAGTGAAAGAAAGTGGTTATGGAAAACAGATTGTAGCTAATGCTTTAGCCGCATTTTGGGCATTCCAAGCATGGGGGAATGATCCTAGTTTGTATAGTGATGAATTTATTACGGGGATTACTCAATAATTAGATAAAAATGAGAATCCCAATATTCATACTAGCAAATCCTTTGTAGACTACCTTTGGAACTTTCATGATTGGACATTTGCAGCTCCCACATATCCCGTGACAATCTTTATTGACAGTCGAACACAACGCAAATATGACAGTTTGAAAGGACCGCCTATACTTCTCAATGATGAAGGTTTGGAATCTATTTCTCGAACAATGTACAAACTTAATTATTATAATAAAGGCGATCCGATCCTCATAGTCTCACCAACACCAGTCTTTGGTTTTGAATTGGCAGAAAAATTACAGAAATACTTAGCCAGTAAGTCAAATGTGTACAAATGGGATTTAGAGACCTGGGCTTCGAATAAAAAAGGCTTTATACACTTTCTTAGGTTTCTTATAACAACCCTCTCACCTAGTCGATGTATCTTTTTATCTGGCGATGTTCATTATGGCTTCTCGGTAAGAGCCACTTTTGAATTGACACAAAAGACATATGGAAGAGAAAAAGACCTAACAGCAACATCAACGTCATTAACAAATATGATACAATTAACCAGCAGTGCGCTAAAGACTACTAGTTTGTCAAAGGAGGTCATAATTAATGAGTTTCTTGGCAGGTTAAGTCAATTATTTTCTTCTAGAAATTCCGTGCTAATAGGTTAGAACAATAATAATATATCAGAAAAATCGCAAAAAATAAAACAATACAAAGGTAGCAGGATAGACCATATTCTAAATAAACTCAAACATTCCTTTGATTTCACTAAAAAACAGCAACAGCAGCAAAAAACTTCCCAGCTTCCTGACTGGGTAGAATCCAGGTCTATTATACAACCTTCAGGCTTTAACATTCCTTCTCTAGTGGTCACAGATAATAACATCGGGTTGGTTACAATCGATCATGATAAGCACGAGATTTATGAAATATCTCATAGCTTATTAGTTCTTAAACGGAGCAATGTTAAACTTCATAAAGCTGTATTGTGAAAATAGGACTAGCAGTCGCAAAATATGTCTTGTTGTATCACCATTGGCATGTTTGCACCAAGAAAAATTTACAAAATGTTCTGGCCAATCAATAAGAGAAAGATAAACTACCGGCGTGCAAAAAAAATTCTGAAAAGAGAATAACAACATAGATTGTTATTTAATCCTCATTAAATAACCTGTTATAATAAAATTACAATAATAAGGGCAGTTAAATGATTACGAGTATTATATTTTAGCTAGATCGGTCCGATAGTAATCGAGTTTATCTGGATCATACTTTTGTACTATTTCAATGGTTTCGCCTTTGTCCATTCTATTCATAATTACATTGCGATGAACGTAACTAGTTACATAGGAATAGCCAAGACGCTTTGCCTCTTTAAGATAAGTTGATCTAAGAAGGTGACCGTGTGACTCTCCCCAGTAGCCTTGTTTAATACAAATCCACTCCATAAAAGCAGTATTATTTTTCCCTAAATTTTCGTCATGTGTACCATGTCTAAGAGAGTACTTCTCAGCAGGACCACCTTTTACGTAGCCAACAATTTCACCATTTTTATCAGTGATTCGAAGAGTTATTAGAATTGCATCATTGAAAAATAGTGACTTTGCAAATTTTAATTTACTGACAGACATAGGAACAGGTATATCTCTGTAAATCTTTATCAAAGATTCTTTTAAATTAGGATTGAATTCGGTTTGAATTTTTTCGACTGATGCTATTAGATTTAATTTTTTACTTCTCAGCAGACTTCTAAGTTCCATCTCCTTTGCCCATGCTTCTCTGAACGCTATTACATTGTTAAAAAAATTTTTTTTATGCTCCTCTGGAACACCCTCAAGAACACGATGAAACAT
>WNFX01002299.1_pt1 | contig 31915 bp, 32 predicted proteins | sample 5400111 | NCBI WGS metagenome assembly WNFX01 (sample SAMN13153363, study PRJNA577476) | soil metagenome | isolation source: 40 cm soil or saprolite under grassland replicate 1 | place: USA:California | collected 2016-06-15 | reverse complement strand
TGGCTAGAGCGCTCAAAGCTCGTAGTGCCTTCTCAATTGCTAAATGGAATCCGCTCCAGTCTGCACGAGCCGCGAATTCGGAAAGCGTTGGCAGCATAGCAGTTGCAATTGCAGTCCCAAGCAACGTCTCGGGCACTTGCATGATCATCCAGCCATAGGTGAGCGACGTCACCGCGCCAACTTGGCCTAAGCGCGAGGCAAGATTATCACGCGCGATCACAATCAATTGAATCCCAAACATCGTCAGCAAACGTGGAGCTAATAATTTCAAGGCTTCAATTAGGCCGCTATGCCGTAAGTCAAGTGCCGGAGTCCATTTGAATTCATATTTGAACAGAGCCGGGACTTGAATCAGTAAATGAAGGGCAGCGCCAAGAATGACACCATAGACAAGTCCATGAATGCCGAAGCGCGGCACAAGGAAGATCGCGCCGAAAATCTGACCAACGTTATACATGATGGGTGCAAGCGCGGGAAAAAGAAAATGCTGATTGGCTTGCAGGCTTGCCATCACGAGGCCGCTGATGGAAAAGATAATCGTACCAATGAGGTTCAGGCGCATGAGTTCTGCGAGAAGTTGACGTTGTTCCGCGCCAAAACCAGGTGCGATGCCAAGCTGAGCGTTCACGATTGGCCCAGCAAAGATAGCAACAATGATAGCGATGGAGCCAGTAACAATAAACGCAAGATTTGCAACACGCGAGAACAAATCCCACGCTGCCGCGCGGCCGCGCGTTGTGAGATATTCACTCATCAATGGGATGAATGCCATCGCCAGCGCGCCGCCAGAAATTAAGGCGAATAACACATCCGGTAGATTATTCGCGGCGTTGAATGTGTCCAGCAAACCAACCGAACCCGCGAATTGTCGCGAGATAATGCCCACGCGCACGAACGCGAGGATTTTGTCAATGAGGAAGAAGACGGCGATGAGTAGCGATGTGCGCGCGAGGAAGGATAGTTTATTCATTGAGGTTGATGTTGAATTAGGATTTGAGGAATGCCGTCTTACGGAACGTAAGGAGGCAAATTCATCACAACAAATTTTCCCTCAGCATTTTTCATCACTGTATATTCAAATTGGGAAACCGGCGGCATCTCCGTCTCATTTGACCCGCAGCAAGGACCTAATACGAAGAGACTATCATCCGAATTGTTGAATTCTACCTGAAAAACGTATGTATCGCTCTCTTGATGCGTTAACATCGCTGTGCGCACTTGCAGGCATTGCAAACCGCTCATCTCACAAGCCTTTTGCCAAAGAGTCGCATGATCACTTGCATCAACATCTGGGTTGAATACTTGCAATTGCTCGTAATCTCCACCATAAAGAGAATCGGCTTCGGCGTATTTTTTTGTGTTTAAAAGAGAAAAGAAATTCACGAGTGCGCTCTGCGGTTCTTCACTGGTTGCTACTTGTGTTGGCTTTGCTTTGGGAGCACAACCTATGATGAAGATTACAATGAACAACAATACAACGGACCTTTTCATTAGAAAGTTCCCTTGAGGATGCCGCCATCTACGGCTAGTGCAACTCCATGGATAAAAGATGCAGCCGGTGAGACAAGAAATACGGCCGCGTTCGCAAATTCTTGCGGACGACCCATGCGTCCAAGCGGGATTTCGGCAGTTTGTTTGGCGGTCTCTTCCTCAATTGTTGTGTTATTGTTCTTGGCGCGGAAAGCCATTAGGTCAATGACGCGCTCGGTCTCAGTCCAACCCGGCATAATCGAGTTGAAGCGAATGCCCTCTTTTCCAAGATCAAGCGCAAGCGATTTGGTCAATCCTACAGTTGCGGCGCGAATGCTATTAGAGAGAACAAGATGAGGGAGCGGTTGTTTGACTGTATACGAGGTCATCGTCAACACACTTGGAGCCGAAGACTTGCGTAAATGGGGGAGCGCGGCGCGGATCAAGCGAACATGACTCATGAAGGATGTATCTACCGCCTTTTGCCACGTCTCCTCATCAAACACTTCGAACGAACCTGAGGGCGGACCGCCGGCATTTGTGATGAGGATGTCGAGTCCGCCCAATGCATCCACGGCCGACTTAATGAGCTTGTCCGCGGTGGATTCGTCGCTCACGTCTCCCGCGACGCCGTAAGCTTGTGTGCCTGTTTCATGGGTGATTTTCTGCGCCGCGGCTTTGACCTTTTCTTCATCACGGCTGTTAATGGCAACCTTGCAGCCTTCGCGGGCAAGTGTCAAAGCGGCCGCAAACCCAAGTCCGCGCGACGAACCGGCGATGAAGGCGCTTTTGTCTTTAAGTTGTAAATCCATAAGAGTCTCCGAATCCATGTAATGGTAACAGATTTTGAAAGAACCCTGCATAAGAATCGTTGAAGCCACCGCGTTTGATTCAGTGGCTTCAATTTCTGGATTTTTTTATTCGGTTATGGAATCAACAATATCTTGCCTTTTGATTGCCGCCCTTCAAGATAGCGATGTGCCTCAGCGACCTCAGAAAGTGAGAAGGTTTTATCAATTCGCACCTTTAATTCGCCAACTGACATCCAGTTGAACAGATCATTCATCCTTCCCAACAGCTCGGCGCGGTTAGCAGTGTAGTGACCGATGTAAGGTCGAGTCAAATAAAGCGATCCCTTTGTGTTCAAGACCTGTGGGTCAACAGGTGGGACTGCTCCAGAGGACGACCCGTAAAGAACCATATATCCGCGCCGTCGAAGGCAATTCAGGCTTTTATCGAACGTATCCTTTCCGACCGAGTCGTAGACCACATTCACACCTGCATTATTTGTCAGCCGCTTGACTTCGGCTTCAAAGTCTGTCTGGGTATAAAGGATAACTTCATCCGCGCCGGCCTCGCGTGCCAGCCTGGCTTTTTCCTCTGTAGACACAGTGCCGATCACGCGTGCACCGCGATGCTTCGCGACTTGCACCAGCAGTTGTCCCGTTCCGCCGCCCGCGGCATGCACGAGCGCGGTCTCGCCCTCTTTGAGAGGGTATGTGCTGAAGGTCAAGTAATGAGCCGTCATCCCCTGGACCATCACCGCGACTGCTTGATTTACATCCACATTTGTTGGGATGGGAACAAGCCGCCAGGCTGGGACAATGGCGTACTCGGCATAGGAACCTTGTACACTCGCGTAGGCGACGCGGTCGCCCGGCTTTACATCAGTCACATTTGGACCGACTACATCCACTATCCCTGCTGCTTCCTGCCCAAGCGTGAACGGCAGCGATCCCGGATAACGACCCATACGCTGGTAGATATCGAGGAAATTGACCCCAATCACTTCGATCTTTACCCGGGCTTCTCCCTCTCCGGGCTCAGTCAGGAGAATATCTTCAACGTTCAATGCTTCCAATCCGCCAAACTGTTCTATACGGACAGCTTTCATATTATTACTCTTTCACGAAAAATCATTTAAGTTAACCTTGCGAAGGTTTCTTCGGATTCATAAGCTTTAAAATAGGAAAACCTTCGCAAGGTTGTTTTTAGAAAATCGCATCCATTAAATCGCGCTCTCGCAACATACGGCGTTTCCAGTTATTGATGAGCGGAACGATGAAAGGCAACAAGCGTAGACTGTAGTATGGCGGCAGGATAGGCAAGCCGAGTAAATCTCCAAAGCTGATTAACACAAAGAGATGTTCTAACGAGCCGCGCTGTTTTGCCAAAGTGCGTACTTGATCGTGGATGGCTAAGCCGTAGAGAATCTCAGTAAGGGAATGGGTAAGTTTGCGAGAAGGAGGTGTCATAGATCAAAATAAAACGTGAGGCGCGAATTACAGAGTGCCGCCTAACTAGCAAGATTTGAAATTTGAATTTCAGCCTGCAATTGTATTCTAACAATCTAGTTATTGGTGAGACAAGCGGTAGATCTCACGTCTCACATTTTACGCTTCATGTAAACAGCGCATCACCCATCCGCATGAGAGAAGTTGTTCCGCGTACCTCTGTCTCATAGAGTGGAATGGTCGAGCGCACCATGCCATCAAACTTATCCCAGATATCATCCATATAGCGCGCTTGCATATCGACGCGGTTGTGAACAAACTCTGGTGAGTCTGTGGTCACCTGGGAGCGATCGATCAGCATGTTGACGATCACACCCCCCACCGGAATCCCAAAATCATGGAACCAGCCGATGAAGCGCGTGATGACTGCAATAGGCAACGCCTCAGGGAGTGTCACAAAGAAGAACGCTGTCAGGTCTGGATCCGTGAGTAGCTTTTGAGCTTTGCCCATTCGGTCGCGGAACGACACGAGATATTCCATCAGCGGATCAGCTTCCTTCTTTTTCGTGAAAGAAAGTAACTCACGTAAAGAACGCGCTTCCTCACGACTCTTCACCATCTTGTTGACCCACAGCGAATAGACCTTCGACATACCCAGCAGGCGACGGGCATTGGCGGTCGGCGCGGTGTCAAAGATATAAACGTCATACTCATCGCGCAACATTAACTCAACCATGTTCTCGAACATCGCCGATTCTTCAAAGGCAGGATTCATGGTTGCTGATTCAACGAATTCCTCCGCCTTGGTCGAAATATCGGCAAATTTCAGGAACCATTGGATCTTGTCTCGAATCTCCTGCTTGGACCGTTCGATGGTCTCTTTCGTATCGATCTCATATGCCCATAAATTGGGTATACCTTCTACAGCAGTTGGCTTACCATACACATTTTGGCTAAGCAAACCACTCAAGCTGTGAACCGGATTCGTAGAAGCTAGCATGACGCGCTTTCCCTGTTTGGCAAGCCAAATCGCAGTAGCACCAGCCATGACGGTTTTGCCTACGCCTCCCTTCCCGCCAAAGAAGATGTAGCGCAGCTTGTCATGCTCCTTTACATAATCTTTCATAGGAGTTTCAATGGCCTTGGCGATCATAGCTTTTCTCCTACTTTCTTTCCATACATGATTTCGGACAGCTTCTTGATCATCTCAAGACCAGTCACATCCCGTTCCAACTCGGGAACACGGGCGGCGACCTGATTGCCGAATGTTTCATCAATTTGCTTCAAATATTTATCCTGCATTTCGATGCGATTCTTCAGGTATGAGGGAATGTTCTGGCTAAGCAGTTCTCGGGGTACCACGCGATTGACTACATAGCCCATAATCGGCACGTCAAATTTGGCGAATAATTCCGCCGCTTTGGCGGTGTCAAGCAGAATCATTTCCTCTGGGATAACAACGAAGAAAAAGCCGGTCTTTTCTTTATCGGTCAAGATTTTAGACGACGCATTGATGCGGCCTCGGATGTATTGCAATTCCTTGAGGATCTGATCCTCTTCTGTCTCCTTCTCGCGCTTCAAGCGAGAGACCATTTCCTCATATTCACGCATCTCTTCGCGCAGTTTCGTGATCTTGTTGATCCACTCATCATATACTTTCGCCATGCTCAAATAATATAGCGCGTGGCCGAGCGGAACGAGATCGTAGATGTAGTAATCATAGTTGCCCTCCACCACAATATCTACAACCGCGTCGAAGATGGCACTTTCCTCCATGGCGGGTTCGGCAGAGGCCGCCTGGATGTATTGCTCGATTTCCTCAGGCACCTGATCGAAACCATACATATCTAGAATCTTCTGCCGAATCTCATTTTGATAAGCCTTGATGTGCTGATCCGCGTCGATCTCCTGCGCCCAAAGATTTTCCATAATTTGGATGGGACCTTTGCCGAAAATATCCTGCTGGAAAATATCGGATAGGCTGGCTTGTGGATCAACAGAAAAGACCAGCACTCTTTTGCCCTGTTGAGCGAGCCAATAGGCTGTGGCGGCGGAAAAGGTGGTCTTCCCCAAACCACCTTTGCCACCAAACATAATATAGCGTCGTTCGGGATGTTCTTCGAAAATTCGTTTAAGGGACATGTGGTCTCCTTGTGGTAAGTATACAAGTAAACACGTAGACATGTAAACACATGTGTATTTGTATACTTGTATACTTTATCCTCTAGAACATTGCATCCGAAACATCTTTTTCACGTAACAAGCGTCGCTTCCACGTAGAAATCTGTGGGACAACGTATGGCAATAGGCGCAGGCTGTAATACGGTGGCAGGATGGGAACGCCGATCATGTCGCCCATCGTAATCAGAATGAACAAATGTTCCATGCTGGCGCGCGTCCGCAAGGCATAGCGGCTCATATCATGAGAGGCCATGCCATAAAGCACGTCCTTCATGTTTTGCCAAAAACTTTTCTTTTCTTCTTCGCTCATATTGAAGTTCCTTTCTCTATGATTCCATATTATTGTTGACAATGTCCCGTAAACAGCACTCTGTGAGTGCCGCCGAGGACGGCGGCTTGAGCAAGGTTTTGACTAGAGACCTTCCAAGTGATAATCATGTTCGTCGCTAAACTCGCGTTCGCGTAGAACGCGCCGTTTCCATGTTGCAATATTTGGGACAATATAAGGTAATAAACGTAAACTATAATACGGTGGAAGGACAGGGACACCCAACATGTCTCCCACCGTTCCCAGCATAAAAAGACTTTCGAGGCTGGCACGCATCTCCATGGCATGTTCGGCGATCTCCATGCCAAACAGGCCGTATAAGAATTCACGGATCGTCTGCCAGCGACTGGAACGCTTGCCTGATTGAACTGGATCTGTTTTCATATTATACTGAAATCAATCATCTCAAATCTTTGCCGAGGTGTATGCTGAATCCACAATACATACTGGTTGTTGCTGTCATCATTATCATGGGCTGGTTTGCCTTCGGTGTGCTCTACAACCTGCGTAGCGGAGATTCACTTTTGAAATGGATGCAGGCGGGCCTCCCGGGTATTGGCCAGAAGACTACATTTCGCTGGCTTGGCACCTCGGTCGCGGAATTGGTGATTGCTCACGGGAAAAAGCCGTTTCGGCGCCTGGAAACTCTGCTCGTGTTTAAACCACGTGACATTTTCTGGATGACAATCTTAGCGTACTTCCAGGGACGGGATGATATCGTCATCTTTCGAGCTCAGCTTACTACAGCTCCTGTTACGGACCTCGAGCTTATTGACCCGAAAACCTGGAGCGGGCGCGACACCTTGAAGCAATTCACTGACCGCCAATGGGAAAGCAAAACCTATCAAGGTTTGCAATTAATGGCGCCAAAAGGATTGCTTGATCTGGCAACCACTACACTTGACAGGCTCACCGCCCCGATGGAGAAATTATCTCCGCGCTACGCACGTTTTAGTTTGCGCAGAGACACACCTAATCTCGAACTACATGTGCCGTTCCCTGCGTTCCGAACATTAGATGCTAAGCAATATTTCGAAGCATTACGTGAACTGGCACATGCCATCAGCGAACGCGAATAATTATTAACAGCGTTGTTTCTTATCTAGGGAGACGCGGAACCCACGTCTCCCTTTTTTATGACAAGTTAATCATCGGCTGCAGCAGGAGCTTCTTTGGCCTGCCTATCCTTGCCATAACGCTGGTAAGCTTGATAGCCATCCCAACCGATGATCAATGCGGCTACAAACAGCAGGACCGCAATGATAATCATCGCCCAGGCACCAGCCGCGGCGATCCCACCTTGGGGCACAATCGTCACATATAGATTGCGGGCTGTTACATATGTGGCTGCCAGTGTAGTGATATACATGAACAGCATAGGCCACAACGCAAAGGAAGGATTCTTCTTTTGCTCTCTTAACCATACAGTAACGATTAACAAGCTAAGGGCAGCCATCAGTTGATTGGCGGCTCCGAACATTTGCCACAAGTAAACCCAAGTGCCTGTCAGAACAAGCAAAATCGTCAAGATCATCGAAACAATGGTGGAGACATGCATATTCTTTAGCACGGGCACCGATTCACCAACCCACTCTGAAAGGGTCACACGCATGACGCGGAAGATCAGTTGGGTGACGGTCAACACGATGACCATGAACGCCCCGAAGCCCAGTGCTGTGCCAAGTAATTTGAATCCATCGCCGAATAGCACAGTCAACAGACTGCCAACGCCAGCTGCGAAACGGCCCGCGCCGCCACCGGTTCCAGCTATGGAGACTGCCACAAGCGAAAGCAGAGCCAGCGTGTTCTCGGTGAACATGGCGCCGCCCCCAACCGGCAAAGCATCTGTCTCATACTCCAACTGACGCGCTGTGCCGATAGATCCGAACAGTGCATGCCAGCCTGAGATAGCTCCGCAGGCGATCGTCACAAATAACATAGGCCAGAGAGGTTGCCAAGCTTTGCCAGCCGCAGGCGCCCACGCAAGAGGCTTAACTGCTTCGAGAGCAAATGCACCAATAGCTGGTTTAATAAAAGGAGCCAAGATGGCACCGATGGTGCTCAAACCAATCGTGAGCAGCGTGATCCAGAACCCAATATAGTTGACCGGTTGAGCGAATCGCCAGATCGGCAGAGTTGCTGAAAGATAAGCGAATGCCAACAGGAACACTGCCCAAAACAGGTACGAGGGCAGGGTCTTGATATTGCCAGTTGCCGCATCATACACCGCGGTGGTAGGCCGCGTTCCATCTGCACCTGGGACAGGGATGCGCGGATCGGCATTGGTGGGATCGGTAACAGTCATGAGCGCGTTCCCACCCGAGATTTTATTGATCGCATTATTGAAGGCAACCGTTGTACTATTGATCGGGCCCCTCCAGTCGATGACACCGGTAGGTTTACCAGATGCATCCAGTTTTGCAACCGCACCGACCGGGCCAAGAATCATCGCTGCCACAGTCACAAGGACGACGATGGCCGTGACCACGATAAGATCCATTTTCCATCTGTAAAGCATCTGGCCCGCCAAGAACCCCATAATAGCGAGCATGATGATACCGAGTGGCACATCTGGGCGAGCTGCCATTAACGCGGCCATAATGCCCATGAAGGCTCCGGCAATCAGCAATAGGTAGAAGAAAATGAACGTGAAGAGAATGGTGCGTGTGCGCGGCGCAATTAATCGATGGCTGATGGCGCTGAGACTATTCCCATCATTACGAACTGCCACAATGATCGCACTATAGTCGCTTGCCCAACCGATGAACGAAACACCGATCATCAGCCATAATAAGGCAGGCAACCAACCCCATAGATTGGCAGCGGTTATGACCCCAACAATGGGCCCCGCCGCAGCGATGGATTTAAAGTGATAGCCATACAATACATTGCGGCTGGTGGGCATGAAGTCCACACCATCCATGTACATTTTCGCTGGTGTGGCTTTTTTGACATCGGCCTTGATAATATTCTTATCAATCTGCTTGGCATAGAAATTGTAGGCCAAGTAGATGATAACCGTCGCAATAACAACAATCCAAAGAGTATTCATAACATAGACCTCCGTTGGCAATTTGTGTTAATTGAGATTGACAAATTTACGGGCGTATGTGCCAGTGAGATGGTCTACCACACCTGCTCCTAATGGGGCGGTGCCAAGGATTCCATCTCTGGCTTTGTAAGGTGATGTGTTTTCTTTCATCTACCTCCTCTTCACGAGTCCTGACAAGTGAATTAAACTCCTGCAGGTTGACTCGCTAACTGGTGAGCAATCTCCTCGCTCGCGGCTGACAACATTTGGCTGCCCAGAAAACGGGCTTTGTGGTTCACGATCACTGCCGGATAATGGCGGGCGTTATACTTCAATGATTTGTAAAATCCTTCAATCGACGCGGCATCGATTACTTTGAGAATGATCGCGTCGCAATGCACCTGGAACATCTCCTTTACCCAGTCTGAGACCGTTTGATATTCCTTAATCAGATCTTCAGGCAGACTGCTTTCCATCTGCTCCTCATGGATACGATTCGTAGCACCCATCTCACGCCAAGCAACCTCGCAATGAGTACAGTGGTAATAAGCGGTTGGTGCATAGGCAATGATCTCTACCAGTAAAGGCTCACTCATAAATCTTGTTCCTTATTAACTAAAAACGTCAAAGAGCAACCCTGTGCTCAATGACGTAAATATATACTTGACCTTGGCAATCATCCATTGCCTAGTCAAGGCAAACATCCAAATTCGTGGACTAACTGACGAGAGTGACATTTGGCAACCTCATTAAGGAGGAAAACGTTCTATGCGGCTTGTCAACAATTCGTCTATGAAAGTTCTTTGATTTAATTCTACAAATCTATTTCCTAAAAGTCAATTGATTTATGAACGTTTTATAAGTTCTGCTAAGGAGGAGAGGCATATTCATTTCGCGCTTTCAGCTCAATGGGTAGCAAAGAGGCATACACAAAATCTGCAACCGGGGTTGGCACACCGAGCTCACGACCCTTACGCCCGATCACGCCGAGCATCGATTCAAGCTCAGTCCTGTGCCCTGACTCCACATCCAGTTGCATGGATGGTTTGATGTGAGGGCCAGAGTTATCCATGAACTCCAGCGTCTTTGCAATTACATCATCGTCCAGTGTAATACGTTGGGCACGTGCCAGCGCCTCCACCTCCTGCATAATACCGGAAAGCAGATTGCGAGTCTCAGGAACAGAACGGTAATCTCCCATAGGAAGTCTTGTTAATGAACCAATACCACTGACTGCTGCGATAAAGACGAACTTCGTCCACAGGATTTTCTGGATATCCTCCGAGACTTCTACAGTAATACCTGTGTTATTCAACACCTCATAGATGGATTGGATGCGTTCTGACCAACCTCCGCCCAGTTCGCCAAGGACGATTCGGCGGAATTGGGAGATCTGCTTGATGATGCCAGGCGCCTCCACCGCGGACGAGAGCCAGGTCGCGCCTCCGATGACATGCTCCAAGCCGACGACCTTTCCAATCCGCTCTGCCGCGTCGATCCCGTTTTGCACGCTCATCACCACTGTTTGTGGACCCACCGATGGGCGGATCGCCTCCGCGGCTTCATCCGTGTTGTATGTCTTGACACAAAACAGGATGAGGTCAACAGGCTCGACTTTCGCTGGATCTTCTATGGCATTCACCGGAGAGATAGTGAAATCGCCATGCACACTCTTCACTTTCAAGCCTTCATGCCGAAGCGCGTACAAATGCGCGCCGCGTGAAATGAAAGTCACTTCATTGCCTTGTTGTGCCAGCAGTCCTCCGTAATATCCGCCCACACCGCCCGTTCCCATGATTAGAATTTTCATATGCACCTCCTGTGTAGGTTGACAAGTATACAAGTAGACACGTGTCTCCCTTTGTACTTGTGTACGTGTTTACCCATCTACCAATCTATATGATCTCTATCCTTAATTCCATCACATCTCCATCTATCCAATTCCCTTCCACCCATTTTGCCACATTTTGCAACGCGGACTCAAGATGCCCACGCTCATTCCCAACCATTGCACAGGTAATAATGGACTCCTGCCACTTGTCCTGCAAATCCATCTCTGCCACAGAGACATTGAACTCGCGATGCAAGCGCGCGATCAGCGGCTTGATGCGTCCACGCTTTTCTTTCAAGGAGGCACAAGCAGGGAGGTGAAGGTGAATAGTAAGTGTAGCAAACATAATTTTTTTGTAGTAGCGACTTCAGTCGCTTTTTTGACAGCTGAAGCCGTCACTACGATTTTCACTTTTTTACTTCATTGCTTCACGTAATTGGCTAGCCAATGCACTTGCGTCTTCTTCATTACATGAATCATCTCTTCCCAGGAATTTCATCCCGCGCTCCACATCATCTTTTCGGCGCGGCACAAGCCAACTGTGAAAATGTGGCACTCCTTCCGTCAGGGTGACCTGATAAATCCGCTCTGCCTCCGTATGCAATCTGAGCGCGCTGTAAATCTTTTTCATTACATCTCCGAGTGACGCGGACTCTTCATCTGTCATTTCGGCATAATCAAGAAAATGCCGCTTTGACTCGATGAACAGCGTCCCCAGTGGCCCCAACTTTGCAGGTGTGTGGCAAATCATCCAATGCTCATCTTCATAGATATATCCGCCGGGAGGAGCGGCTTCTTGCCCATTGTGTTTGCGGCAAATGAAACAGGTTTCCATAGGCTTTCGTTACTTACCGGCTATAAACCCGTGAGCCATACCGTCTTGGATTGCACCCTCAAGCTCCTGAATACACTTTTTGCTGAGGCTTAAGATATCTTCATTTCCGTTCCAATTATCAAACATATATTTCACTTCATTTGGTATTGGTTTTGATTTCTGATTTGGTTTATCTTGTTTGGTACTAGAATTTACTGGGCTTTCTATCTGTTGTTTTATTTTTCCATCCTTATCAAAAACGACTGCTGACAAAGAACCAAACATGTAGACACCGCCTTCTGCGTGTAGTGTATCGTGAGCTTTTGGGAGAATAGGTTCGGCATGAATATTTACATCCCGTTCGTCTTTGAAAAACTTTAACACCAGACTAGAAGCCATAAGGCTGTCGTACCATTTTTTACCGTCTGATTTAGTTTTCACTTCGTTCAATGCATACTGTAGGACAGAACGTGCAGCAGAAAGAAAAGCACTAAGGTTATAAATAAAGGCATCTTTATTTTCTTGCTCATCTATCATCTTAGAGTAAAAGTATTTTGCTTCTTCAAGCTTTTTTATTTCGTTCATTTTGGTCTGCCATTGTTTCTGCCCTTTGCTTGTCACGATTTACGAATTACCAATTACGTTTTACAATCCCTCGCACATCATCCACGTGGCAGGGACGAAGGGTAAAGGATCGGTGAGCGCGTTGTGCGCGTCTGCGTTGCCGGCCGCGGGATACAAAACAGGTTTGTACACCTCTCCGCACTTGTGGAATTACACGGAACGAATCCAAATTAATGGCAAGCCGATTTCGCATGAGCAAATGGTGGAGCTGGTTGAAGAAATCAAACCTGTGGTGGCGAAGGTTCCTAAACTTACAACCTTTGAGATCACAACTGCGCTCGGATTTTTGGCTTTTGCAAAAAATGACGTCAACGCGGCTGTGATCGAGGTTGGTTTGGGCGGACGATTAGATGCAACCAATATTGTCATGCCGAAGGTTTCTGTTATTACATCAATATCTTACGATCACATGGCAGTCTTAGGAAATACACTTGCGGAGATTGCAGGAGAGAAAGCAGGGATCATCAAGCAAGGTGTGCCTGTTGTATCATCTCCCCAAAAGGATGAAGCACTTCGAGTTTTGGAGCGTATAGCCAAAGAGAGGAATTGCCCGTTTATTTTGGTAGGAAAAGACGTAAAATTTGAACGATTGACATCATCTCTCGATGGCCAAGCTTTCAGCCTTCACGCGAAGCCTTCATCCCTTATTCTTGCTATTCCGCTCCTCGGCTCCCACCAAATCGAGAACGCTGCCATTGCTTATACTGCTTTGAAAACTAGCGGAATCCCAATTTCAGACGAAGCCATCCAAAAAGGTTTTTCTCAGGTAGAATGGCCCGCCCGCTTCGAAGTCCTTAGGCGGGAACCGCCTGTCATCATCGATTCGGCTCATAATAGAGATTCGGCATTTCGCCTCCGTGAAACTCTCGACGAATATTTTCCTAAAAAACCCGTGATTTTGGTCTTTTGTGCTTTAGAAGACAAAGATATTACAGGCATATTGGAGGAACTCAAACCACGGCTGGAATGCGTCGTGGCAACGCGAGCGGACCACCCGCGCGCGCCATCAGCTAAATGGATTGCTGAACAGGTGAGAAAAGTTGGTATCCCGGTGGAAGCAATCACTCCCGCTGCGGATGCGCTGGAACGAGCCTTGGAATTGGCTGGGGAACAAAAAATTGTCCTGTCTGCGGGGAGTGTTGCATTTGCAGGCGAAATTAGCGCGGCTTGGCGTAAGAGAGTAGGCTGAAATCTAAGAATCTTGTTGGCGCGCCCTGGAATTATCCGAAAAAGATGGTAGTATTGTTTTATCCGCAGGCTCGATATTTGTGATTGTTGAAGTCATAAAGGGATGGCAAGAGCGGGAATCAAAAATCAAAGAAAACTTTTAGTAATAAATGACGAGTAAGAAATGGCACATATAAAAGACTGGAACGAAGAAGAAGATAATTTTGACCTGACCCTCTCGCAACGTACAGAGGAGTTATATCGTATTCCAAACCGCGCACCGGATGCTGAAGGCATGATCGAAGCTGCGGTCTTGCCTCTACGAGATCTGGTGGTATTTCCGCGCATGGTTTCGCCGATCTTTGTGGGACGTGAAGGCTCACTACTCGCTGTGCAAGAAGCGCAGAATAAAGAGCAAACGGTAATCGGCCTTACCCAATATGACCCCGACCTAGATCAACCGGGCGTAGAAGATTTTTTGCCAATCGGTGTAGAGATGGCAGTGGGACGATTGTTGCAGATGCCAGACGGCTCGCACTCCGCACTGGTGCAAGGACGTCGCCGCGTCGAAGTCGTAGAATTCATCCGTACGACGCCATACTTGATGGTACGAGCCCGCGTCGTCATGGAGCCTCAAGCAGCGGACCGTCAAACGCAGGCCCTCATGCGATCCGTTTTGGATCTGTTCGAGCGTTGCGTCCAGCTTGACCGTTCGATTCCTGAAGAAGCCCATTTGTTCGCGTTGAACATTTCCGAACCGGGCTGGCTGGCAGATATGATCGCCACGTCGCTGGCTTTGAATGCCGAAGCGAAGCAAAGCTTGTTGTTGCTACCTGAGCCACGCGGGCGGTTGCAGGCATTGAACAAAATTCTCGCGCAAGAAGTGGATGTACTAGAACTTGAAGATGAAATCCATTCACGCGTACAGAGCGAAGTGGATAAGAGTCAGCGTGAGTATTATCTGCGTGAGCAGATGCGGCAGATACAGAATGAGCTAGGCGAAGGCGATGTCTTCACGCGCGATGTCACAGAGTTAAAGAAGAAAGTGGAGGCAGCGAGCCTACCAGATGAGCCAAAGCTAGTCGCCCTAAAAGAACTTGATCGACTCAATCAGATGCCTCCGATGGCTCCTGAAATCGGTATCATTCGCTCGTACATTGACTGGATCGTCGAACTCCCATGGACGAATAGTACACCTGATAACTTAGATGTGAAGAATGCGGCGAAGGTTTTGGATCGCGACCATTATGGGTTGAAGAAAGCGAAAGAACGAATCCTTGAATACATTGCAGTGCGTTCTTTGAGACCGAAAAAAGAACGACAACCCATCTTATGTTTTGTGGGTCCGCCCGGCGTTGGAAAGACCTCTTTAGGTCGCTCGATTGCTGAATCGTTAGGCCGCAAGTTTGTGCGTGTCTCTTTGGGCGGTGTACGTGATGAAGCAGAGATCCGCGGCCATCGCCGCACATACATCGGTGCATTGCCCGGACGGATCCTTCAAACGATGAAGCGCGCCGGGACAGCCAATCCGTTGTTCATGCTGGATGAGATCGACAAGTTATATTCCGACTTCCGCGGCGACCCTGCCTCGGCAATGTTAGAAGTTCTCGACCCCGAACAGAATAATGCCTTTAGCGATCACTATTTGGAGATGCCATTCGATCTTTCGAAAGTGATGTTCGTGACGACCGCGAATACGCTTGGTACAATCCCACCTGCTCTGCTTGACCGTATGGAAGTGATCGAGTTCCCCGGCTACATTGAAGAAGAGAAACTCGAAATTGCGAACCGTTTTTTGATCCCGCGTCAGATGTATGAAAACGGAGTGGACGAGCTTAGCATCGTGTTTGAGCCTGATGCAGTCCGCCGGATTATTCGCGAATACACTTACGAAGCCGGTGTCCGCAATTTAGAGCGTGAAATTGGAAGGGTCTGCCGCAAGATCGCGCGCATGAAAGCTGAAGGAAGGAAATATCCAACAGCGATCACAACTGAATCGATTGAAAAGTTCTTGGGCCCTCAGCAGGTCTTTCAAACAGAAGCCGAACGCAATGATGAAGTAGGAGTCGTAACCAGCCTGGCATGGACAGAGAATGGTGGCGAGATCATGCCTGTGGAAGTTGCCATCCTTGAGGGTAAGGGTGGGCTACAAATGACTGGGCAGATGGGGGAGGTGATGCAGGAATCGGGTCAGGCGGCGTTGACCTATATCAAGTCGCGCGCGCCTTCGCTAGGGATCGAGATGGATGTCTTTGAGCGTATGGATATTCATGTCCACATGCCCGAAGGTGGGATTCCAAAAGATGGTCCCTCGGCTGGTATTACTATGGCGACTGCGATTGTTTCTGCATTGACGGGTCGCCCTGTCTTCAAGCATGTTGGTATGACCGGTGAGATCACTTTACGTGGACGAGTTCTTCCGATTGGTGGCGTGCGGGAAAAAGTGTTGGCTGCGCATCGGGCTGGCTTAAAGACTGTGATCCTGCCCGAGAAGAACTTGAAGGATTTGATTGACTTGCCAAAGACTGCAAAGTCTGAATTGAAAATCATTCCCGTAAATTACATGGATGAAGTTCTTCAAATTGCGCTTTCTTCAAGAGCTGTGATCCAACCACCGAGACCCAGAAAACAATCAAGAGATGACGGACAAGACGAAGGCGACTAAATCGTAATCGGTATAATAGGTAATACGTAAACGATTTTGCGTATTACCTATTTTTTATTAATTCCTTTCCTGACGGGAGAAACTATGTCCACGCTCGAAGATAAGGTCGTCTTGATCACCGGCGCATCATCGGGATTTGGCGCGGCTGCTGCAAAATTGTTTGCAAGAGAGGGATGTAAAATCGTCTTGGCTGCGCGCCGAATCGGGAGGCTTGAGGAAATAGCAAACGAGATCCGCGCCGGGGGAGGCGAGGCTTTGTCTGTTTCCGTAGACGTTACCCAGCCTGCACAGATTAATGAGATGGTTAAAGCAGCGGTGGATCAGTATAGTCGGATCGATATTCTTTTTAACAATGCAGGTTTTGGTCGGCTCGACTGGTTCGAAGCGCTCGATCCCATCAAAGATATTCAAGCCCAAATCACCGTTGATCTGTTAGGCGTGATATGGACAGCGCGCGCTGTCCTGCCTCAAATGTATAGGCAGCGTAGTGGACATATCATCAACATGTCCTCATTGAGTGGTTGGGCTGCACCTCCACTGTATACGGTTTATTCTGCCGCTAAATTTGGTGTGCGTGGCTTCACTGAAGCTTTGCGCCGCGAAGCTTCTCCGTTTGGCGTGAAAGTTTCAGCAATCTATCCTGGTGGCGCAGCTACAGAATTTCAAAAGCACATTGGTCAGAACAAAGCCAAGCAACGCTTCAAGACTCCTGTCTGGCTGGCTCTCACTGCGGATGATGTTGCACGTGCGGTAGTGCATTTGGCGAAACGCCCGCGTCGAAGTCTTATCCTGCCCTGGGCCATGGTCTTCTCAAGCTTCATCAATTCACACTTTGTGGGTCTTTCAGATTCACTCCAGGCCCGAGCTTTTGCTCCGTATCATGAAGAGGATATGAAGAAATATCTTTGAGTAAAATTGAAAAATCAGCCTTGCGGAGGTTTGACGAATGGATTATCTGTGCGTTGATGGAACCTTCGCAAGGCTCATAATAGGAGATACTTACATGATTCAACCTCGCTTCGACAAACTCAAAGCTTCACTTGAGACCTCAGGCCTGGATGCAGTTATTCTTAATCCCGGTCCTACATTGACGTACCTTACCGGCTTGCACTTTCATTTGATGGAACGGCCTGTCGTTTTGTTGTTCGCGAAAGATCAAGACCCTGCCATCGTGTTGCCTGAACTTGAACTGCAGAAGGTCGCGTCGTTGCCATATAAACTTCAGGTCTTTGCTTATCCAGAGAATCCGTCAGAGTGGGATCACGCCTTTCGTAAAGCTGTGCAGGCTCTTAGTCTGGATGGGAAGCATATCGGAGTCGAGCCGCGTCAACTACGTTTGCTGGAGTTCCGTCATGTTAAAGCTGGCGCGCCCGAAGCAGATTATCCCGATGCGAGTGATGTGTTATCCGGTTTGCGTTTGAGAAAAGATCAAGCTGAAGTGGAGGCGATGCGCCATGCAGTAAAGATTGCGCAGGAGGCGCTCGAAGCGACAATTCCATTGATCAAAATGGGCATGACAGAAAAAGAATTATCTGCTGAGTTGGTCATGCAATTGCTCAAGCATGGTTCTGATCCTGAGATGCCCTTTGCGCCAATTGTCTCCGGCGGACCGAACGCAGCGAATCCACATGCTTCACCGAGTGATCGCAAACTGCAGGCTGGTGATTTACTTGTCGTCGATTGGGGCGCGGCTTATGATGGCTATATCTCCGACCTCACGCGCACCTTTGCAGTAGGCGATGTAGACGATGAATATCAGAAGATTCATAAAATCGTGCAGGAAGCCAATGCTGCGGGCCGCGCCGCAGGGAAGCCGGGTATCCCTTGTGCAAACGTGGATAAAGCCGCGCGTGATGTGATCGAGAAAGCAGGTTACGGCGTGTACTTCACTCACCGCACGGGACATGGGATCGGCATGGAAGGACATGAAGAACCTTATATGCGCGGCGATAACATGCAACTGCTTGAACCGGGAATGGCGTTCACTGTTGAACCGGGAATTTATTTACCCAATCGCAATGGCGTGCGCATTGAGGATAATGTAGTGATCACCGAAACCGGTGCAGATGTGCTGTCCGATATGCCGCGTGAGATTCGCGTGGTGGGTTAAGACCCCAGCCGCGAATTACGCGAATTTTCACGAAATTTTTTAAACAATTCGCGTTCATTCGTGAAATTTGCGGTTGGAAAATTAAGAGGATAGATGACTGAGATCATTCATAAAGAATTGTCCTTTGCAATTATCGGCGCGGCGATGGAGGTGCACAAGATTCTCGGGCCCGGATTCCTTGAGTCGGTTTATCAGGCTGCGCTTGAAAAAGAATTAACTCTGCGTAGGATTCCATTCTGCCATCAGGTTGAATTGCCCGTTACTTATAAAGGCTACTTGATAGGTGTATATAAAGCTGATCTTGTGATTGATGACAAAGTGATTATTGAGATAAAAGGTATATCTCGCCTCAATGCCTCACATGAAGCACAAGCCCTTCATTATCTGTAACAGGTTTGCAACTTGCGATCCTCATCAATTTCGGGATGAGCTCTTTAGAGTATCGCCGCGTCGTAAAGTCAGAAAACAAAAATTCGCGGTAATTAGCGTAATTCGTGGCTAATGAATCTTCAAATCCGTCGCGCTGTTCCTGAAGAAACAGATGCCTTGTCTCAAATCGCTCTCGCCGCGAAAGCGTATTGGGGCTACCCCGAAGGCTGGATGGAAATTTGGAAGCCGCAGTTAACGTTCAGCCCTAAATATTTTGAAGAGAACGAAAGTTGGGTCGCTGAGATAGATGGTACTCCCATTGCTTTTTACACACTACAAGATAAAAATGGAAATGCTTGGATTGAAAACCTTTGGGTATCGCCCGAATATATTGGTAAGGGTGTGGGAAAAACGTTGTTTTTCCATGCTATAGAATTGTCTCGCCAACGTGGGTATAAAACCCTGCAGCTCGAATCAGATCCTAATGCGATTGGTTTTTACCAGAAGATGGGTATGCACAAGATCAGCGAGCGACATTCCGAGGTGAAGGGTCAACCACGTATCCTGCCGATCATGGAAATAGGGTTAAGCAAATAAAATCAAAAGCCCGATGTTTCACGTCTTTCTTTCTATCGTAAGAATACCAACGAGTATTAGTCTTCGCATTAAATATTTACTATACTGAATTAACATTATACTAGCGTTATTTTGCAATCTAGGTACAATTGCTATTATTTTTCAGGCGCTACGTTTATTTGCCCACTGTCGTTAGAAGTTTCATCAATATAGTTCTTTTTGTTGTTAGGCAGCGATTATGGCACGCACAAAAGTATTAATCATAGATGATGATGATGGGCTCCTTCAGTTGGTAAGCTTGATCTTCAAAAAAGATGGAGCTCAGGTCATTACAGCCAATGACGGTCTCGACGGCATCAGTAAATTCTTTCTCCATTATCCTGATTTAATTATCTTGGATGTTATGATGCCGGGAAATAATGGCTTTGACTTGTGTCAAAGGATACGCCAAGTATCAAATGCTCCGGTCATCATGTTAACAGCGCTCAATCAAGAGCAGGAAATGCTTCAGGGGTTGGCGGCCGGTGCAGATGATTTCCTTTCCAAGCCATTCAATCCGGAGATTTTGCTTGCCCGTGCCAGAACAGTCCTGCGCCGTACTCAAAGCCCAAATGGTCACGGCGGAAATGGTGGAAATAAGCCTTCTTTTACTTACAACGATGGATACCTAAGCATTGACATCGAAAGGCATGAAGTTCTTATCCATGGAAAGAGAATCAAGCTAACTCCAGTCGAGTTCCGCTTGCTGGTATATCTAGCTCGCAATGGAGGCAAGCTATTGACTTTTGAAAAGATCCTCACCAATGTCTGGGGCAATGAATATCTAGGAAGCATGGAGCACGTCCACGTTTACATTTCGCATCTCCGCAGAAAAATCGAAGAAGATACAAAAAATCCGCGTTATATCCTGACGATTCATGGGATGGGATACATTTTTGAGAAACAGGAACTTGGATATAAGACTTAAAGACTTCTGAAACTGATTCACGTGACTTAGAATTTCATGTCTTCTCTTTCAATCGGATCGTCATAATTTGATAGGGTTTTAAATTCAGTTGGATCGAATCACTGTTCACGCTCAAAGCGGATTCGTTTTCCTCGAGTAGATTTGTCTCCCAGGCTGCTTCCACTGCGAATCCCGCACGGACTTGAACTTGTCCCCGTTTTCTCTGGCTTTCATACAAGCGGACGATGATCCCGTTCCCATCTTCAGCGCGTTTGATGGTTTCAACGATCACATTCGGTTTTGATACAGAAATGAGAGAACGGAGACTTGTCCTGAGCTTAGTCGGAGGATTTGAGAATTGTTTTTCTGATTTTTGACGTTCAACGTTTGGTTTATAAATGATGATTGGATCATTTAGTAAATATGCCTCTCGTTGAGTCTCTTCATTCCATGATCCTTCATGCGGATACAAACTATATTTGAATTGATGCTTACCAATATCTGCGGTTGGATCTGGCATGGTGGGGGAGCGCAATAAAGTGATTCGCATGATGTTGTTTTGAATGTCATGTCCATATTTACAATCATTCAAGAGGCTGACACCATAGTTGCCCTCACTCAAATCAACCCATTTGTGAGCACAAGTTTCAAAGCGCGCCCAATCCCAGCTTGTGTTGCGATGGGTAGCACGTTGCACATTACCCCATTGGATTTCATAGGTCGCTTGCGGCGCAAGGACCTCCACAGGGAAGGCAACTTTGAATAGGATGTGACGCTCATTCCAATCGATGTGGGTATCGAAGTCAAGTCGCGGCGAATTGTGATTCAGTGAGATACGTTGAGTGTAGGAACTATTCAAAATGCGACGTTTAATTTCAATCGTCTGACGCAATTCGCCATATTCAGCCATTGTGATTGAACTCGCTGGTTCAGCCAGGTACATTTTGTCATCATAGAAAACTTCAATATCCCAGGCGTCCCAGCTCTTTGGGCGGTCTTCAAAGGCTTGGAATTGATTAGCGATTGCATTCGGCGCAAGGACTTCACGATTTGCTTGCTTATCAAATATACGCGTAATGTCTCCATCAGTATTAAATTCAACGCGGATAAATTTATTTTCAAGAACTTGTTTGCTGACTGCTAATTGTTGATTATTCATGGTCTGCGGACTATCGCCTGTGGTCGCTTGTAAAGCAATCATGCTATACGGCGGAATTTCACCCGCATCCATCCAGAGACCAGAGTTGGCTGATTGAACGGGAACAGGCTCCTCATCCCGCGTGAAGCGTTGGAGTGAATCGCCTGGGATAAAAACCAAGCCCTGTTGTGTGAATGAAGTGGCGTTGATGAGGAAAACGTCTCCATCCAATTTTTGAATAAGAGCATCGAGCGCCTCCTCATGGAGTTGGGTTATATCCTTCGTAAGCTGTGCGTATTGTCGTTGTGACTCTTCATAGACGGGGCCAATACTGGAGCCGGGAATAATATCGTGGAATTGGTTGAGACAAATTGTGCGCCACGCATTATTGAATTGCGCCGCAGGATATTTGTAATCGGTGTGAAGTAAGGCAAGTGTGGCAATAAACTCTATATCGTGTAAAAGAAATTCGCTCTTGCGGTTGGCGCGTTTGTTGCGCGCTTGAGTAGTATACGTGCCGCGATGATATTCGAGATAAAGCTCTCCGTTCCAGATAGGCATCATATGTGAGCTTTCGAGCGGCGCGATGGATTCAAAAAATGCCTTTGCACTCGATTGCTTCACCTGCGGAAGTGCCGGGAAGTGTTTCATCACTTCGATGTTTTCAAGCATCTCGCGCGTAGGACCTCCGCCTCCATCACCAAAGCCATATGCCATGAGCAGATCTTTATGTAGTTCTTTTTGCTGAAAATTCTGCCATGTTCCAAGCACCTCTTTCGCATTTGCCATTGCGTTATAAGTGCTTGCAAACTGACTCCCAAAATCTTTGACCGTGCTGAAATGTGTGAGGATTTGTGTGCCGTCAATGCCCTGCCATAGGAATGTGTCATAGGGTAGACGATTGTATTGACTCCAACCAATTTTGATCGTCATGAAATATTTCATACCCGCTTGTTGCATAAGTTGCGGCAATGCCCATGCATAACCGAAAACATCCGGCAGCCACAACACAGGACTCTCGGCATCCTTGCCAAAATGCTCTCGGAAGAATGTGCGACCCAATAGAAATTGACGTGCAAGCGATTCTGCGCCGCTGAGATTGCAATCCGCTTCGACCCACATGCCGCCGATCGGTTCCCAGCGACCTTCTATTATCTTTTGTTTAATGGACTCAAACAATGCAGGCTGATCTTCTTTGATGAATTGATATAACTGCGGCTGGCTTTGGGTAAAGTGATAATCGGGAAATTGCTCCATCAAACGAATGACATTTTGGAAGGTTCTTTCCGATTTTCTTCTGGTTTGACCAAGCGTCCATAGCCATGCAATGTCAATGTGTGCGTGACCAGTGGCATGAATAATTGCGTCTATTGACGCGCCAGATTTTTCGATGCCTGATTTCAAAATCTGTATGGCAAGTTCAACGCTTTCATAAAAATCGTCGGAGTCTAATGGATCACGCGTATCAAGCGCGATAAATGCCTCGTTCAATGCGTTGAGCAATCCATAACGTGCCGGGTTGTTCTGGTCCAGATTCTGGGCAGTCTCAAGCGCGACACGTGAAAGGGTAATAAAGTCACGCGCTGGCTGATGGATTTGCGTTGCCGCGCATTGCCGCATAAAAAGCTTTTTGAGGAAGTCTCCATGTAAGCTGCCACCTAATCCCGTCCAGCCATGAAGCGCAAGTAAGTGTGATTTTCCATCCGCCCCGTCAGATTTCAACAAAATTTCCTGATGATGGCGATCACATGCTGCGTAAGGCACGCCGTCAATATATGCGAGTGCCTCCGGATGACTGAAATCGCCTGCTTCCCCTAATGGCAAATATAAAGCAATTGATTGAGTATGGTCCCAATCCTCTGGAATCGTAAACGTTGTCCGTAGAACAAAGTTTTGCATCCATGAGCCCCAATATTCATGTGTATTAATCTCCTGCCAGCTTGAATCATCCACATCCACACCAATTGGTGGGCGAGTGAGTGCACTGTCCAATTCAGAATAACGAAATGGTGGCAAAGATTTTCTTTTGATGTAAACCAATGGGGTGATCAATTCAAGTCGTTGCTTGATCTTTTCGGATGTCCAGCGAATGCTATGATACATAGTGTTGTTTATCCTTTGCATGCGTTTTAGCGACTTTCATCACGACAATTAGCTTCGCAATGATGAATTCGATGAGTATATATAAATCAATTCTCTCAGTCAACAAGTCATCCTCACAGCTTGATACGAACTATTAAGAATTTGAAATCGATCGAGCCATCATCAACCTTATACAACAGTTGGTGTACAATCAAATCCTGTTGACAAATGAGATCAAACCGAAGGATAAAAGTGAGAGGATACTCGCAATCCAGAAGCTCTCGATGAATTACCTGTTTAACAGAAAGAAAGCGATATTACGATGTGTACCACCATTCGTAATGTTGCAATTAATCCGTTGAAGCCGGAAGCGGCCAACCAAAATGCCAATATAAGTGAAGATGTGCTGCGATATGCAGTGGGATTAGATCCGCGCCAGTTCTCCGCTTCTTATCCGGCGTGGATCCGAGTGATCGGCATTACCTTGCTACTTATCAGCACAGCTTGTCAAGTAGGCAATTCTACGCCTGGACAACAGATTGCGTTTGAGACGGAACGCCAGGGAGATTTCATCTATGTGATGAAGGCGGATGGCGCCAGGCAGACTCGTCTCACGCTGAGCCCGCTGGTACAGGACGCGCATCCCACCTGGTCACCGGATGGCAAGCAGATCGCGTTCGAAAATGGCGTTGTCTTCCCTATCTATGAAATTGATGTGATTAATGCGAATGGAAGCGGTAAGCCCACTCCCCTGGCGAAAGGCACCAGTCATTTTATGCAACCGGCTTGGTCGCCGGATGGCAAGCGTTTCGCTTTCGTTTCCGACCGTGAGGGCGATGTTGAAATCTACCTGATGAACAAAGACGGGGGCGGCGTGACGAACATCACAAATGCCCCCGGAAAAGACTGGCAACCCGCCTGGTCTGCAAATAGTCAGTACATCGCTTTTTCCTCCGCCCGCGATGGCAATTATGAGATCTACCGGATGAACGCGGATGGCACGGGTCAGATAAACCTCACGCATAACGATGCTGATGACATTACCCCGGCCTGGTCACCAGATGGCAAGCAGATCGCTTTTGCTTCCAAGCGGGATGGCAACAATTACGAGATCTACACCATGAATGCGGATGGTAGCGGCCAAACTCGCCTTACAAATAGTCCAGGTCTGGATGATGAACCCACCTGGTCGCCGGATGGCAAACAGATCGCCTTCGTCTCGGCACGCGATCATGTGCCGCCGGCATATTGTCCGCCAGAGCCGTGTAATCTGGAAATCTATTTAATGAATACAGATGGAAGCGGACTTCTCCGCCTGACGAATAATCCGAACCTTGATCTTTCCCCGGCTTGGAGGCCGTAGAGGTGAGGTGTATCTCCAATGCCTAGGTTTGTGCATCCACATTGGATTGGCCTGATCTTACTTGCTATTGAGCTTGCAGCTTGCACCCAAGTGCAGCCGATCAACAATGGCATAGTGCAACCATCTACCACGCCACCAACAATTTCAACCTCCATTCTGGATCCAAATACTTGCCTGACTAACCCACCAGTCACGTTCGCCGGCCCGCAAGGAGAGCAATTACAAGGAGGTTTAGTGGGTGAAGGCGAAACAGGAGTCGTGCTCTCAAACGACAGTGGAAACAGAGCTTGTGGCTGGGGCTATCTGATCCCCTTGCTCGTGAATTCCAAGTTTCGGGTGCTTGTTTACCAGTATGGCAATCAAAGTCCTATAAATGAACTCCTCGCTGCAGTTCACTTTTTAGCTGCGCAGCAAGGCGTTCAGAATCTAATTCTCATTGGCGCTTCTAAAGGTGCCGAGGCAACCGTCATCGTAAGTGGCCAAAATCTTCCGATGGTTGTGGCAGCGGTCAGCCTGTCAGCAGATGAATCTATAGGCGGGGTCAATCCTGAGATATCCGCCGCGAAGCTAGAGATTCCTATTCTCTTTTTCACAGCACAGGGCGATGTGTTCAAGTCATATGAGACCGCACAATCTCTTTATGATTTAGTCCCTTCGAAAGACAAACATTTAGTTGTAATCCCCGGTAGCTTGCATGGAGTGGATCTCCTCTCAAATGAATCTATTCGGGCCCAGATCATAGACTTTGTCAAAGCCCATCGCTAAATTCATCTAAGTCTAAGATAAGTGCTCAGTAATAGTAAAATTATCTTATGACAACCTACTGCGAGTACTGCGACTCTCATCCCGAAGATACCTTCAACAAAACATATCATGATACCCAATATGGTTTTCCACTTAAAGATGACAACCTGTTGTTTGAGCGGCTTATCCTTGAGATCAATCAGGCGGGACTTTCATGGATCACGATTTTGAAGAAAGCTGATCATTTCCGTAAAGCTTATCATGGCTTTGATATTGACAAAGTCGCGAAATATGGCGAAAAAGATATTGCACGTTTGCTTGCAGATGCTGGCATCATTCGCAATCGATTGAAGATCAACGCGGCAATCGTCAACGCGCAGAAGATTCTGGAACTTCGAAAGGAATACGGCTCCTTCAAAAGTTGGCTGGATGCGAACCGTGGGCTTTCAAAAGAGGAATGGATTAAGTTGTTCAAAAAGACATTTGTCTTCACAGGTGGGGAGATCGTGAATGAGTTTTTGATGTCTACCGGGTATTTGGCAGGAGCACACGATGAAAGTTGCCATGTTTATAAAAAGGTTGTATCGTTACGTCCCGCTTGGACGCGTCATAGATAGTCTATAATTCATTACATGTCTCAAATTATTCATACTGCTGAGCCCTTTTTCCTTTTAGGCGACTCTTCAAAGCCGGCTTGTCTATTGATTCATGGATTCACCGGCACACCCAAGGAAATGCGCTGGATGGGAGAGTATCTCAATCAGCAAGGCTACACTTGCTTAGGCGTTCGCCTGGCTGGACATGCGACGAATCCCGAAGATATGATCCGTTCGCGCTGGACCGATTGGGTCGCTTCTGTTGAAGACGGCTATCATCTCTTGTGCGGCGTAACAGATGACATCTTTCTCATCGGGCTTTCGATGGGAGGTGTTCTTTCGCTGCTTATGTCCACACAGCTGGCAGTGAAGGGTGTGATCGTGATGTCAACCCCGTCGCGTTTGCCAACTGATTACCCGATCTGGCTTTTGAAATTGGTTAGCTTGGTGATGCGATACCGCCCGAAATCGCAAGAACCACCAGGTAGCGGATGGTTCGATAAAGCCGCGTATAAGGATCATATATCCTATGCAAAGAATCCTGTCCGCCCAACGGCTGAATTGAAGAAGTTAATCTTGGAGATGCGCGCCGCTTTGCCAAAAGTAAACGTCCCTGTTTTGCTTATGCATTCGAAAGATGAAATATATATATTACATAACAATATGGAAGATATTTACAAAGGACTTGTCAATGCTTCAGACAAGACAAAACTTTATATCACGGGATCGGGCCACGTCCTGCCACGGGATGCGAGCAGGGAGCAGGTATTCAAATCTGCACTTGAATTTATCCAACGAATCTACAAATAGCTGAGGAATCTCTTGAATCGCAGTCTTCTTTTTGTCGCGCTTGCCCTTCTCCTTTGGGGTTTTGGCGAAGGGATGTTTTTTAATTTCGTGCCGATCTATTTAGACAAACAATTTCTACTGAGTAAGTATGAGATTGGTTTGGTGCTCGGCGCGTTCGGCTTTTCGATGGCGATTACACATATTCCTGCCGGTCGTCTCGCGGATCGAATCGGTCGGCGACCATTGTTGATCCTCGCGTGGCTTTTGGGGTTAGCCTCGACGCTGGTAATGGGTCTCGCTTTGGCATTGCCGCTTTTCTTGATCGGCTTGTTTGGTTATGGCCTGACTGCATTTGTTTCAGCACCTTTGAGCAGTTATGTGACCGCGGCGCGCGGAAAGTGGCCTGTAGGCACAGTACTGTCGCTGACCACCGCCACTTTTGGAATGGGCATGGTACTTGGACCTATCACCGGCGGATGGATTGGTGACAATTATGGAATGCGTATCAGTTTTCTCATCGCCGCAGTGGTATTTATTCTTTCAAATGTGTTCATCATTTTCATTGAGAGGCAACCCATTGATCATCACGATCCTGAAGCCCCGCCACCCAATTTGATGAGCAATCAGCGCTTTGTGATTCTGATGGGTGTGCTTGCATTCGCGATATTTTCCATGTATCTCTCGCAGCCGCTCACGCCAAATTTTCTGGCAGGCGTGCGTGGACTTTCGTTAAGTGAAACTGGAATTATTTTTACTGCGGGTGCATTGGGAAATTCATTGATGGCGATCCTTTTCAGTCGCGTTTATCCACGTCGCGGATTTTTGTTCGCTCAGGCGCTCGTCATCTTGTTCGCATTTTTTATTTGGAAAGGTACCACTCTGCCCGTCTTTGTGCTCGGATATTTTCTGCTGGGCGGATTCCGTGCCGGGCGTCCGATGGTGATGGCACAAGCACGCGAGCTTGTCCATGATTCGCAAATGGGCGTTACTTATGGCATTATGGAGACCATCAGCGCAGTCATCTTTGTCCTTACGCCTCCCTTGGCAGGTATTCTCTTTGAACGTGATCCAATGATTGTGTATCCTCTGTCCATTGGTCTGATTGCTGTTTCGATCCTAATCAGTTATTTATTTTCCCCGCGAAAGGTTAGCTATGCTTGAGATCGTTTCATTCACACTAGGTCCAGCGCAAACGAACGCGTATCTCGTTGCGGACTCGGAAACAAAAGAAGCTGCAGTGATCGACCCAGCCTGGGACGGTCACATCATTTTAGCAGAAGCACAAAAGCGCGACTGGCGGATCGCGCATCTCTGGTATACGCACGCGCACTTCGATCATATCGGTGGTGCGGGTGCGATTGCAGATGCACTAAATCCTTTGCCTCTAGTGGCTTTGCATCCGAATGATCATGTATTATGGCGAGCAGGAGGAGGAGGCGCGATCTTTGGATTCAATATTGACCCCGGCCCCGAACCGACGATTGATTTTTATCAAGGCCAAATTCTGCGACTTGGGAATGTGGAATTTGAAGTACGTTTCACACCCGGACACACGCCCGGTCATTGCATTCTGTATGTCACATCAGAAAGAGTCTGCTTCTGCGGCGATCTCATTTTTGCGGGTTCCGTTGGGCGGACCGATTTCCCTGGTGGCGACTGGGATCAATTGGTAGAAAGCATCAAGACGCAAGTGTTTATTATGCCAGATGATACACGTTTACTTTCGGGGCATGGTCCCGAAACGACAGTAGGGGAAGAGAAGAGAAATAATCCATTTGTGGGTGGGATTTAAACATGTAGGGATGGGCAGTTGCCCATCCCTACATGTTTGTTAAAACCCGTTTTTCTTAATCACACGCTTATACCACTTCGCACTGTCTTTCAGGGTGCGCTTTTGTGTCTCATAATCTATCCAGACAATACCAAAACGTTGAGCATAACCTTGAGACCACTCGAAGTTATCCATTAGCGACCAGACGAAATATCCCGCTAAAGGCACACCAGTCTGAATAGCCCGATATGCCGCGGCGAAATGTGTTCTCAGATAATTGGTGCGATGTTCATCGAGAATATTGCCTTTTTCATCTGGAGGCGTTGAATAGCTTGCTCCGTTCTCGGTAATATACATTTTGCGCGGTTGGTAATTGAAGTAGACGCGTCCCAACACACTCGTTAACCCGTCCGGGTCAATCTCCCAGTTCATCTCTGTCCAGTGCTCGGGAGTCCGAGGTTGAGGGAAAAGAATTTGCGGGTCATTGTCTGGAGTGTTGGCGCGGTAGATTTGTCGAGAGTAGTAATTCAGTCCAAGGAAATCCGTCGGCGTGGCGATCACATCCATATCTCCTGGCTGCACAAAGTCCAGGTCATTTGGAAGCGCTCCAATCTTGGTGAGGTCGTCGATCTTGTCAGATGGGTAACCGCGTCCATAGAGCGGATCTGCAAACCAGCGAAACCACTTCCCATCGTCCTCGCGGACCAGTTCCATATCCACTCTGCTATAGGATGCGGGAATCCTCCAACTGATATCAAGTGTGATGCCTACTTCTGAATTTTGGCTATTGCGGCGAATGACAGGAATTGCCCAGCCGTGCGAAAGTAAGAGATGATGTGCAGCACGCACACCCAGACCATAATCTTTCAACCCAGGCGCATGTTGCCCCATTGAATATCCGAGCCATGCAACGACCGCCGGTTCGTTATGTGTGATCCAGTTCTTTACGCGGTCACCGAAGGCGCGAGTCATCACATCCGTATATTCAACAAAAGCCTCAGCAGTTGAACGTACGGGCCAGCCACCTTCATCTTCCAACTTCTGTGGCAGATCCCAATGGTTGAGCGTAATGAATGGGACGATATTTGCTTCCAGCAGACCATCCACAAGTGTTTTGTAAAAATCCAGTCCCTTTTGATTGACCTTGCCGCGTCCAGAGGGAAGGATACGAGGCCATGAGATGGAAAAGCGATAGGCTTTCAAGCCAATCTTCTTCATCAAGCCGATATCTTTTTTCCAGAGACGGTAATGATCGTTCGCAATATCACCCGTATCATTATTCCTTATTTTTCCAGGGGTGTGTGTAAATCGATCCCACGTGGATTCGCCCTTGCCGTGCTTGTTCCATGAGCCTTCGATCTGATACGAAGCCGTTGCCGCACCCCACAGGAAATTTTCGGGAAAGATGATTTTGTTTGCCATTCATTGCTCCATTCATTTTATTTTAGTAATAATTGCTTGCTAATCGTGCGCGCATTTTCCAGAGTAGCAGGATATTCTCCCACGGCCACTTCCCAGGTTTCCTCATAAGTGACAGACTCCTTTGGTTTCAATAATGTCAAAGATCCAAGCGTTTCAAGCTCAATGCATATATCTTTGACATAGACCTCCACATTACAGCCCATATCAGCATAGCTGTGCATTTGATCCACAGAAAAGCGTTTGACGAACAAAGCATTGCCCAATAGATAGGCAATCCATCCATGTGAATTGTAATGCCCAATCTTGAATGCCTGTTCTGCCGCGCACCCGTGGATCAAGATCAAATCGTCGTATAGTTCCAAGCGTTTATCGGCCGTTTGCGAATAGGGCCAGAATACAAGGTTGCGATTTGGTCGTAGACCATCGGATTCTGATTGTGGCAGGATGGCTACGCCATCCAATCGTAGTTGGGTGATTGCCCAGGGTGCGAGTTCAATGGGTTCTTTTCCATGCCATGTGACTTGATGTATCAGCGCCACACGGTTTTCGTCTACATAAAAAGATATTTCTTTTTCCAATCCCGAAGCATCAACCTTGCTTCGTAAAGTAACTTTATCTTTCTCCGTGATCACCTGCATATGATCTTCAGGACAAGTATAAAAAGGATTCTCAGGCGCAGTCCATAAGCGATGACCGCCGCGCAAATAATATTCGCCATGTAATGTCGGAAAGTGTACATCTGGAGTTTCTGCGAGCAGATTGCCTTCCACTGCTTTTGCATATAATCCAACAATACGCGGACCGGTGGTCGTCAGATAATCGACTCGCAAAAATTCATTTTCAATGGATGCGAAAGGAAGCGAGGAGGCTGCCATGATTATCCCATCACTATCTCAACGTTCACGTCACTTGCGCCTGTTTCCACTCGGATCAGACTCCCCTCAGCCTGACCGCCGTTCACCATAACCTTTTCCACGCCTTTACAGATGTGCTTTGGGTTTTTCACCGTTATGTGATAGGTGGAGCCGCGATATTTGCGCGTGGCTTTGAAGCCACGCCACTTCGAGGGGATGCACGGGTCGACGCGCAGCCCGTCATATTCCGCGCGGATGCCCAAGATCCATTGTGTGCCGGCTTGGTACATCCATGAGGCCGTGCCTGAGAGCCAGGAGTTGCGTGCCAATCCGAACTGTGGATGTTCGTCGCCCAATATATTTTGGGGATAGACATATGGCTCGCTCTCATAGAGATCGATGATGTCGTTCTTGGCGGCCGGGTTGATTTGCGAGTAATATTCATAGGCGCGGTCGCCATTGCCAAGCATGGTTTCGGCGATCATGGCCCAGGGATTCGGATGCAGGAAGATCCCGCCATTTTCCTTCGCGCCGGGTGGATACGTCGTCACGCCACCATAACGTGGATCGTAGCCATTGTAGCCCGGTGTAGAAAGTTTGATGCCATATTTTGAGTTAAGTCTCTTGTAAACGGAATCCATTGCCTGCCGGGCGCGCTCCTGAGAGGCGAAGCCCGAAAGTACTGCCCAGGATTGTCCATTGAGGTGGATCTGTCCGTATTGATTCTTGTGCGAGCCAACAGGCGTGCCATCATGGTCGAAGTACATCACATACCATTCGCCATCCCAAGCATTTTGCTCCACGCACGAA
>WNFX01006341.1_pt1 | contig 31932 bp, 33 predicted proteins | sample 5400111 | NCBI WGS metagenome assembly WNFX01 (sample SAMN13153363, study PRJNA577476) | soil metagenome | isolation source: 40 cm soil or saprolite under grassland replicate 1 | place: USA:California | collected 2016-06-15 | reverse complement strand
ATCCAGCCTCTTCAAACAAGGCTACATCTTCTTCAACAACCACTTCGCAGGATTCGGTCCCGGAAGCGTCAACGAGTTCCGACGACTAGCCGGACTAGCGGAGCTAGACTGGAAAGCAATCAAGACAGAACCTGGACCATTACAGAGCAGCATATCCCAATTCCAACAATAGCATACGTGCAGGGACTAAACGCCCTAAAATAGGGCGTTGACAGCCATCGAGCTCTGCTCCGGTTTGTTCGATAGAATGAGCGCTCGTTTTCCTTCATGATAATTGGCGTAAGCAAATAGCAGACCACAACCAACGGCCGCATAGAATAGCACGTCTACTACAAAGGCCCACCAGTTATAGCTGATGGGAGTACATCCGAATCCTCCCAGGGGATTGAGGATGGCTACGCACCCCCTCGTCTCCCAGGAAAAGGGGAACCCGGATTCATAGATTGAGTAGGGTGCCCAGAGACTCGTTAGCAACGCAATCGGAACGGCAAGCATTGTCAACACTATAACAGAGAGAATCTTCGTCCGAAGTTTCCTGTCCGGCAAGTTATCGGCCTCGATCTCTGTATGGCACAGTCGAGCCCTTAATCCTAGGGGTTAGAACAGAGCGTTCTTCAAAGGAAACACCCGCCGAAGTAGCTAAAGGGGCAAAGAATCAGGAAAACAGTTTCTCTTGTCCGTATTTTGTTAGGGCCCATTTGCCTGCCCGGCCAGACTTTGACACTGTCACGACTCTCTGCTTCAAGAGAAGCCTGAGATGATAACTTACGCAAGCCCTACCGAGACCAGCCTTCTCACTAATGTCCTGGACGTTCGTCTTGCCTTTCTCCATCACATTCAGGATCTTCGTCCGGGACTCTAGCCCTCTGCTGACGTTCCTCATCCCCGCCAGGTACGCTCTCGGATGGTAAGCGGGGCTCAGAAGATCTTCCTCAAGCGAACTCGCTGATCAAGAGCTTCTGTTGCGCCTTCTCCTCAGGCAGTTGCCTAAAAGTCTCGGACAGCTCCAGCTTTATCAAATCCAGTCGCTGGTGGTAGTATGGCCGAATCTGGTATCGGTCAACCATCTCAGTCGCCACGTCCAGATACTTCTCAACGCCCATCCGAAACACCGTGGCGACAAGCTTCCCCCCACAGCGATGGCAGACGCCTCCGAGCGGGACCCGGCGCGGCTTTGACCCGCACTTCATGCACCGGACTCGTTGTGATGTGAAGGTCCGGAGATTCCCTACAAGATCACGGAGAATATGTGTGGAGAGAACCTTGACAGCGACATCCGCAGCATTCACAGCCACGATCTGGTCCGCCAACTTCAGTTGCTCCTTGACCTTGTCAAGCATGGTCGGCAGCTCCTTGTAAGAACTGATCAAGCGGCCACGGTCTAGGTCCTCGGTTGGATGCGTGAACCCGATACTCCACTGGCCAGCTCCTATACTCTTGTTCAGAGTCGGAACGAGACTCACGACCTCGCTCGGATGCGCACCCTGCCAAGTCCTCTCGTAGAACTCGACTGGAAGCTGCGACACGGTCTCGATATTGAGCGCTTGGCGTGCCACCTCTGAGGGATTTAGAAGGGGCGACAGAAGTAATGGCGCGTCCATTAATCCTCCAATCCTGTCAGGCATGAACTCGCGAGAGAAATTCAACAACACGTCCAGAAGCAGAGACACCGAGTCTTCATCACCGTCACAGTCGCGTCTCTTGGCCGCGTGCCAGAATGGATGGGCATAACAAACACTCGCTTTCGTAAATCCCACAATCCGGCCGACCACGCCGACGGATGTGTGTGGTGAGAGTCCGACCACGAGTCTCCCTATCAGATCTTCTTTCCTTGCCGCGTTGTAGAACCTGTCCAGCCCATAATAGGATGATAGGAGATCATCGAGAAATTTGGACGCTTTCAGAAGATACTCCCCGCACGCCCCCGGGACGACGAGGTCTTGAACCTCTAATGCGCAAAGCTGATTCAGTGCCTTTAGCGGCTTTCCCTCGATATCCTTCTCGTAGCCTAGAGCATGGGCGTTCTCGATCGAGAGTCCCGCTTCGCCTGGGCGAAAGTGGGTGAGAATAGCGTTGGTCGAGTCGAACCGTATTGTCCCGTCCTTGAAGATCGACACGTCGGTCCTTGCCCTCAACAATCCCTTCTCAATAGGCTCAGGAGTTTTAGTATGGTTCAGCAGACCCTTCGCTCCCTTTACCGCGTCAGGAATCTTCGCCAGCCCGACCCGTTTCCCGGCCTCTTCCAAAATACGGCTGAGATCGAGCGGACTATTCTTGTAGGCAACCGTCTCAACATTGCAATTCTTGCACACACCAGGTCCCGGCAGACCACAACGTGGACACGAAAAACGCACCGCGGTCAAACCTCCACAGGTCGGACACTTGATGCGCGGTTCCCAAGTGTCACAATTGGGACATGACCTGTCGACGACCTCTAGGCTCACGGCCAGTTTCCTAGAAGCTTCAACAATGTCACGTCTGGTCCCACCGAACTGCCCGGTAGGAAAGAGACAGTGAACCTTGGGCGTCATGACCCGTTCCTTCGCCTTCTCCGGCCGTCCCATGCGCGCTCCGACATAATTGGGAGACTTGCTCTTCACTGGAAATCCTGCGAGCGAGGAGAGTCTCTCGAGAGTCGTAGAGCCAACAGACAGCCGTTCTTGAACCTCAGGTTTGAAGAGAGATCGAAGGATAACTGTCTCAGCCTCCATAATCCGTAGAGATCCTCCCTCGACTCGGTGCGGGAGACATAGCTTCTCCAGTAGAGACTTGATCTTCGCATCGTTGGGAACGACGATAGTCTCTTCGGATGTCTTTGAGAATTCGCGGATTCTTTCTCGCAGATATTCCAGCTCCTCAGGTTTGATCACGTCCCAGAAGAAGGTGTAGGAGGGATGTAGCGGAATGCCAATTCTTGAGGAGATTTCGGTCGCTTCTTTCGCGTTGGGTCTAGCCGACAGAGGATTCGTGGCTAGTGTCTGGAGACGTTCGGACGATATCGAGGGCGACGTGACTGGACTGCCAGATTGAGGCGCGGCCAGTTTCTCGGCAAGCAGTTGCCCCCACCATTCTTCTACAAAGCCTGAAGGGACGAGCATTCGATTATTCTCTAGGAACTCGCCGTATCCAACCATGAGGTCGCCTAGGAAGAGAATGCTCTCAATCCGATCCTTGAGCGCTCGGGCCTCGCTCGGGCTCTCAATCCTCATGACAGAACCATCATTCATCTTGACAACCGGCGGCTCGATCGAGTCAACAGCCGTCACAATCCCAGCCTTTCCAGGCCGCTCAGTCCTCATCTGAACCCCAACCGCTAGGAATCCGCCGAGAATCTCCATCGTCGCGGGATGGACTCCGACCGATGCGAGGCCCGTGTTCCTCGCCCGACCATATCGTATCCTGAACCCACCGGGAGTACTTGGGAAGGCGAAGATTGGCCGACCCCCAACGACGTCTTCCATGAACATGAACTCCTTCGCCTCCTCGCCCTCCGCCGAGGAGCTCTTCAGCGACCGTAGCCACTCCCAGCCGTCAAGACCCAGTCTATCGACAATCCGGAGAACCTTCTGCGAACGACCCAGCAGACCGTCATTGACCACCCGGAGTGCTCCGCCTCGGACCCGGTTCGTCTCGACCCTCAGAACGTTCCGGTTGACCGTCACTTCGACCGGATCAGTCTCAACACCGTTAGGCTCGATCGGTAGCCTCAGCATCGCATCATGCAGGGCATCGTCAGAGTTACGATACTGGAACCTGGCGACGGCTCGCTCGTAGATCCGGAGTTCCTCTACAAACCTGCGCGCTTCAGCCTCCGAAGCGCGGTACGGTTGCAAGTTCAAGTTCCGACGGACATAGTCCGCCACGATCATAGTCATGCCCATCTCCGTCCCTCCCGCGGACCGCATGGGACCTGCAAAATAGACCGCAAGATGCCTCGTACGATCAGGATTCGTTCGAATCTTCACAGCGTGAATCCCCTGAATCGGCGCAACCGTCACGGCCTCATCCAAGACCGCTAATGCAGTCCGGACAGCCTGCTCAGCCGCCTTCTCCTCCTCAAAACTTCCAAACCGGCCGAGTACAATCTCTTCGCTGATCTTCAGAGCGCTCTCTTCGCGAGAGATCACTTTGCTGAGTTCTCGGATTCTCTCAGCCACGCCAGTTGGGCCGACAGCCTTCTCGACCCTCTCGGCCAAGTCATAGGTCGTCTGGGACTCGACCTTCCAAGATGGGTCCAGTCCCTTCGATCGAGCTAGACTGGCAATGGCGTACTGACGATTGTACTCATCATGCAACCGTCTGGCGTAAGGATTGTTTTGTCGGTACTCGAGAGGGTCCACTCAGATCGGTGGCCCGGGTTTCCATATGAGGTAATAATGCTTGACCCCTTGAATCCTAGTCCGAGAAGTTGTCAAGTCGAATAGTGAAAGTGAAAATGTTCAGGAAGTCGAACCGGGATAAGCTAATCCGAAGGACGTAATTCTCCTTCAGTTGAAATATATTGAGAACCGCACTTTATTGGGCGAGACTTGGACATACCGTTGAAGATTACGGTGCTAGTCGCAAGCCTCGGCCGCGTAGGAGGAATACCCGCCACAATGAAAATCTTGTCCCCACTAGTGGATCACTCAGCACCGCCAATCTATCTCCTGTTTTCAATCGGAGCTTTCATATTATTTGCTGGAGCATTCTGCATCCTTCTCCTTCCAATGAGCCATGAACGACGCGGCATGGTGGGATTTGCAACCTTTGTTGTCTCTCTCCCTCTGATCCTAGCGCTACTTAGCGTGATTCTCTGACCAAGCTACTTCTAGCCAAGAAGTTCGGGTCATGAGTGTGACCGTCACGATCAAATGGCGGCTCTCTCCCTTCAACCATTTGGACAAGTTTGTCTCTTGCCTCCATGATTTTTTTCAACGTTGGAGCAGGGATGAGTTCTCGTTTCTCTTCCAGTTCATCCTCATCTAACAACCTGTAGCTCCGATCAGCCTCCACGAAAATGTCCAGAATCAGATCTCTGGTGGTGATAGTAGAGTTCTTCAGCGAAGGCGGAGTTCCGATGTTACAGTACCAGCCCTTGAGCCGGCCTTGGGAATCGGAGTACTCTTGAATGTAGAACCAGTCCTTCAACGGAAAATACTGCCGAACGAGGTCGCCTCGCTCGATGGTGAAATCATCAAATTTCAATCTCTTCGTAGCAACGGCACGAAGAACGATCGCATCATTGGTTTTACTCTCGATACCTGCCTGCCACGAATCTCGCACTTCGCCATCGAATCTTAGGAGGACTACGTGGAGCAAGGGACCCTTAGCCGCGGGCTTCCAAGGGCTTTTGCTCAATACTCTCGATTAAACAAAATACCTCTATCCTTCTAATAAGACAGGGGCTCGTGTTGCAGAAAGGCTGAAGTGAAAAAGTCTCCTCTATAGTAATCTCTAGGAGCGTAGCCCTCGAGTGCATGCAAACGCGGGTCCCAGGATAATTCTCCACTGTGATCTGGACGCGTTCTATCCGTCGTGCGAGATAAGGCGGAACCCCTCGCTAGCGGGGAAACCACTCATCGTCGGCGCGGACCCGAAGGGTGGTCACGGACGTGGTGTGGTAATGTCCTGCTCCTATGAAGCGAGAAAGTTTGGGGTCCGATCAGGAATGCCAATCTCTCAAGCTTACAAGCTCTGTCCCCAGGGAGAGTACGTACGGCCAGACTTCGAGCTGTACGGAGAGACCTCGGATCGCGCCATGGAAGTCCTGCGAAGGTTTGCTGACAAGTTCGAACAGACGAGTATCGACGAAGCCTACATGGACGTCAGCATTCGCTGCAAGAGCTTCGATGAGGCCATCGAACATGCCGGAAAGGTGAAGGCTGGACTCAAGACGGCTGAAGGGCTCACTGTCAGTGTTGGGGTCGCGCCTAACAAGTCGATTGCGAAGATGGCCTCCGATATGAACAAGCCTGACGGGCTAACTGCTGTTAGACCAGAACAGGTCAGAACATTCCTCGACCCATTGCCTGTCAACAAGATCAGCGGCGTAGGAAGGAAGACGACTGAGTACTTGCAGGAGCATGGAATCCAGACTATCGGGCAGCTGAGCCAGATTCCTGCGAAGAAGTTGACCGACTGGTTTGGCAAGGGCGGTGTTTGGCTCTGGGGAATAGCCAACGGAATCGAAGAGACCCCTGTCGAGGAGAGGGGATTACGGAAATCTATCAGCGTCGAACAGACCTTCGAACGAGATGTACAGAACAAGCAGGTCGTCCTTGAAGCTCTAGAATCTCTGGTCAGAGAGGTACACGAACGCCTCCGGTCGGAGCGACTGCTCTTTCGGACAGTAAGCATCAAAGTCCGGTTCGAAGGGTTCCAGACCTTTACCCGAGACAAGACCCACACCGGCTATGTAGACGACCAGGACGTTGTAACTAGTCGCCGAACTACGAACTATGGAAGTCTTCGGGACTCTATCAGCTGCCGACAACGACAGAATTCGCCCAGAATACGCCCTGATCGGCAATCCGGGAGGGGGGTCCCACTGAGCGCCTTATTCACGCTTGAAGGGCCCTCACCGGCAATTACTGAAAACTGGTGATTCGCCTGTTCTGCGCGAAAAACTGGATATCTCGCCCAGAAACGTTTCAGACGGGGAGAGGACCCTTTCAAGGATTTGGAAATAAAAAAATTCCCGTGACACAAACGTGCTCTTTCAGAGAATGTTCATGCTTGAAAATCGTTCAGAATAATCCCAGAGAACCTAGAAAGACTAGCCCTTCTCCCGAGAAACTCGAGACCACCGGGTCCCAGCGACACAACACTCGTCTGCCTGAAAGGCCCCCCGGAAACGTCGCTATCGCATGCTTGCGTAGCAGTCGATTATCGAAGCGATGTATCTTATTCCGTTGATGAAATGCTCGGTCGTCGTATACTCGTTTGGCGCGTGCGCGTGAGAGTACGCCGAGGGCGGCCCGCTGCCCGTCCAGATAGAATCCATGCCCAGCCGTTTGGTGAAGAGATAGTCGGGACCCGACGCCGGGTTCCGCGGAATAACCACCGCGCTGGTCCCATAGGCGATCTTCGCCGCCTTCTCCGCGGCCAGTGCTATCGGGGCCGATGGTTTCGTAAATGATGGCTCTATGAAGCCTAGCCCCCGGACCTGGATATCGTCAAACCCGTGACCGTGCAAGTGCTCCTTCAACAGCCGCAGCTGCTTCCTCGGATTCTGGTTATAGACGAGCCGGAAGTCTATCTTCAACATCGCACTCCCCGGCAGAACAGTCTTCGAGCCCTCGCCGATGTATCCGGTCTTGAAGCCGCAGATCGTACACGTCGGCTCCGTCATGTAACGCCTCAACGCCTCCCGGTTGCTCCTCGCCTGCAAGAAACTCTTGAGACCCCACTCCTTCAACAGGTTCTGGCCCCTAAACGGAACCTTGCCAAGCAGACGCGACTGGGCTGGGGAGAAATGTTCCACATCATCATACCAGCCTTTCACGAGAATCTTGTCGTCCGGGCTCTTGATCGTGGACATTGCCCAGACCAGCCGCCAGGCAGGATTCTCCGCGAGTGGAGCGTAGGAGGAGTGCAGGTCCTCACGCGCCTTTTTGTAGCGAAGCTCGACGTACAAGAGACCCTTGACCCCGAGGCTGATCTTGGCCCGGCCCGTCTCATCGAAATCACCATCGTAACAGACGACAGAATCCGCCTTCAACCGTTCAGCATTCTTCTCGACAAAGCCGGGGAGATGTGGACTGCCGATCTCCTCCTCGCCCTCGACGATGAACTTGAGATTGAGAGGAACATCACCGGTCGCTTTGAGGAAGCTCTCCGTGGCCTTGATGAAAGAAGTCACGTTGTTCTTACTATCTGCCGCACCGCGTGAGATGATCTTTCTTCCATTCAGCTTAGCATCAAAAGGTCCAGAGACCCATTTCTCAAGAGGTTCCGGAGGCTGAACATCATAATGGCCGTATATCAGGAGGGTCTTCGAGCTGGACTTCGACTTGGCTTCTCCAAATACCACGGGATTGCCGTTCTTTACGGGAAGAATCTTCGTCTTTATTCCGGCCATCTCCATCTGTTTCTTCACGATTCTCGCGCAGTCCTCAATCCCAACCCTCTGGGCTGAGACACTCGGCTGTTTGAGGAGCGTGCGAAAATCCTGTAGAAACCGTTGCTTATTCTTCGATATGTACTCGAAAGATCTGTTCAGACGAGTATTTGGCACGATAATGACGAGTCTTGGTTGAGTAGATAGCCTCTTCTATACACGCCAATACGAGGTTTGGCCTGGCATCTCCTTCAAGACTAGATAGGCATAGCATCTTGGGGAGAGTTGCCATCTGAACTCTTCTCTAGACCTTTTCTAGTACGCCTTGAAACCAGTGTCGAAGTTAGGATCGAGACTGCTAGGGCTGGGACTATTATCAGAGATGTGAGGACTGGAAGAGCTCCCGGTGTTATTGTCGTCTCCATTGGCGTCTGTGTCCCCGTATTGTTCGCGAGTCGCACAGTTGCATTGGGGTTAAAGGCGGTTGTCGTTGTTCCCCAGGTCGAATTCGTGTCGGTCGTGGTAGTTGGTGTCGAGGAGTGAGACGGCAGGGCTAGGATACCCGGGAGGGCCATAAAGCCGAGCCCGGCTACAACTCCTAACATGGCAACCAGGGTCAATCTTGCTCTTGAGCCCACTTTCAAGCTTCGATCCCCCGTGTAGTCGAACCTACTATGATATTCATTGGTCGCTTCCTCGGCATAATCCCATATGTTAGAACGATCCGTACCGTTTTCAGAACGGTCTCAGTCTCCACGCCCGGTAAGTCTCGTTCCACGAAATTAGTACCGCGGATCCTCCGAAAATGAGCGCAACGATATTATGAGTCGAAAAGTTCGGCGGATAGAAGATCGGGTAGAGGACCAGCATAACAGTAAACATGGTCGAATAGAACAGGTAGCGTGGCAGAAGGAACCCGAGAACGCCGACAAAGTCTCGCAGCACACCCACCTTTACATGTTCAATGAGATGATATTCCCCCGTCAAGTCCTTCTCAAGCAATCCCAGCGTCCGAAGCTTCTCTAGATGATGCATTGCAACGCTGGGGCTGCTCAGTCCGAGGGCCCGTTGCACGGGTCTCACTCCGACAGACCGGTTCTTCGAGCCGAGTATGTGCCAGTAGACTCTCAGTGTGACCCCTCGCAGTTCTGATTCTACAATCTTGTCACGGTCCTTCTCCAACGCCGATTCTCCGAAGAGATGACATTGCCGGAGGATAGAATCTTACGCTTTGGGGAGCCGTTCTGTTCTCTGAACGCCCCGTTCGAAACACTGGAATTAAGCCTCAGCAGAGAGAATACCATCCCATGCGACCCGTAGGTCTAGGCACAGCCGTCGCTGTTCTATCACTCATAGCCCTAAGCATGGTGCCAGTTACCATGTATCTGACTCACAACACAGCCACTCCGGCGCTTCACTCGATGACTCCCTTCTCATCCTACGACGAGCTGCAACACTTCATATCTACAAAGAGCTGTAATGGTCTTGAGGTCCGTGGCCTCTACAATCCGAACCCGGCTCCCCAACCCGAATTTGGGAACGGTCTAGGCACAACTGCTGCATCGAGCTCCTACTCAGGATCGACTCCGACACACTCGGAGACCAACGCTCAAGTCGCAGGGGTCGATGAGCTGGATACGGTGAAGAGTGACGGGACATACCTCTACACGGTCAGAAACAACACGGTCGCGATAGTCCTCGCTTATCCGGTCGTCGACGCAAAACAAGTGGCGAGAATCTCCGTAAACGGCTCTATCCAAGGAATCTTCATCGACGGCACCCGGCTGGTGGTCATCAGCCAGCATTTCCAGTACTACCCAGTGCCTTACTACACCACCGGGAATCCAGCAGTCGCCGGAGGAGTAAGCACGATAGCCGTGCCCGCCTACTCTTACGACCAGACCAGCTCAATGTGGATCTTCGATGTCTCCAACCACTCCAATCCGGTCCTAACCACCACGGTCATTGCTAACGGAACACTGACTGGGGCTCGGCTCATCGGAAACTATGTCTACATGATATCGACCCAGCCCATCGAATGTCTAGGGCCGGTCCCGCTTCCAGAGAACATTGTTAACGGGAATACCTTGACGATGCTGCCCAGCCAGATCTACCACTCTGACATTGCCGACTACGCTCAGAGCTTCACCACTGTCATTGGCGCTGACATCAGCCAGCCCAATCCTGCTCCGACGGCCAAGACCTTTCTTATCGGGACGAGCAGCAACATCTACGTCTCGCTCAATCAAATCTATCTCACCCAGCCGATCTGGAGCCAGACCGAGCAGACCACGATCCACCGGATCAGCATCGATGGTTCATCCATCAACTATGAAGCCACTGGAACAGTTCCCGGACACGTTCTCAACCAGTTCTCAATGGACGAATACGACGGCTACTTCCGAATAGCAACCAGCGAATACGGCTACGCTAGGATTCTCGCCCTCCAGACCACGACAACTACAACCTCTACAGTGTCACAGCAGCAGACCGACTTGTACGTGTTGGACCGTAGCCTCCAAACAGTTGGAAGTCTTGAGGGACTATCGCCGGGGGAAGCGTTCTACGCTGCCAGGTTCATGGGCGACAGAGCCTATCTCGTCACATATCAGAGGATGGACCCATTGTTTGTAATAGGCCTACAAGACCCATTCCGACCAAAAGTACTAGGCCAGCTCAACATAACCGGAGTGTCGGACTACTTACAACCCTATGATGAAACCCACCTGATAGGCCTAGGAAAATCCTCGACGAACGTGACGTGGGAGAACGCCGCTCTCTTCCAAGGCCTCAAGTTCAGCTTCTTCGACGTCTCGGACCCCAACCACCCCATAGACACCAGCAATTTCCTGGCTGGAGATCGTGGCAGCGACTCGCCGGCATTGACCGATCATAGAGCGGTGCTCTTCGACCAGTCGCCGAATCTGCTCGTCGTCCCCGTCGAGATCGCGCAGGCGCAACAGAACTCGACCTATCCATGGGCCTACAATCCACCGGTCTGGCAAGGCGCCTACGTGTTCAATGTCACCGCCCAGAACGGTTTAGTCTTCAGAGGAGGAATAACTCATCTTCCCAACGGTGAACTCCCGAGCTACTACAATAGCAACCTCTTCGTCAAGAGGTCACTCTACATCGGCGCCGTACTCTACACCGTCAGCAACAGCATGGTGAAGATGAACAGTCTTGTGGATCTGTCGGAGATCGGCTCAATTAGCTTGGCCTAGTCGGCTAGCCGAAATATTTCCGGTACGACTCTTCGAGGTCTTTCCTGGTCGGGCTCCCGCGTGTCTCGGGATGGCAAGCCTTGAGTGCTCCTGCCATATTGGCGTACCGGAAAGCGTCCGTGTCTCCGACGCCCAGAACCTTGTAGGCTGCGAAGGCTCCGACGAACGCGTCGCCGCTCCCGGTCGTATTGACCACTTTGCGTCCCAACTTCTCGAGCGATATTCTTCGAATCTTTGATAACTTGCCCGCTGAGTAGAAGGCGGCGCCTCTATTTCCCAGCGTGATGAGAATTTTTGCTTTGGGCGCTGCCTTGTTCAACGAGGATAATGCTTGGTCAAGTCGCCTGACACCTGCGAAGAGAGGCGCTTCGTGTTCGTTAAGGACCAAGTAGTCTATCTCTTCCATGTCGTCCTCGAACTCGTTCAGCCCGTATCTCGTTAGAACGCCCGGGTGCCAGATGACGGACTTGCGGAGTCTACGGCCCTCGGCCAGCAGTCTTCCGGCAACTTGTCGTGGTGGGTCGATGACGACGAGCATCTGGATGTTCGCGAGGATTGATTGGACTGGGGGTAGCATCAGGTGGTCGCGGTTGAGTCCCGCGTTTGCGCCGAAGTGGGTCTCGATGACGTTGCTGCCTTTCCGGTCGACTGTTATGTAGGCTTGTCCAGACTCGAACCGGTCGAGCATCTGGACGGTTGATGTTTCAACGCCTTCCTGTTGCAGGATGGAGATCTGTTTCTTCCCTACATCGTCTCTTCCGAGACATGCGATGAGTGCGACATGTCCTTGGCCGAGTATTCTGGTGGCGGCGACGGCCACGTTGCCTCCTTTTCCTCCGGGGACTCTGTCGATCTTCTCCACGACCACCTCCTGTCCAGAGCGGGGGATCTGTTTGACGAAGAGGTTGATGTCCCAGTTGAGGGCGCCGGTGATGGCTAGTTCTGGGGGCAATGCTCTCAGGCGCGATCGGGAGCCATTGTCCTAATGAATGTTCAAGCTGCAAACTAGACTGGGTTCAGCATCGTCTATGGTCTTGTTTTGAGAGCTGCGGCTATGACGGGGGCGACGGAGACGGTGCTGATTGGGCTTGGAATCGTGTCTGTTCCAACTATTCTTGAGGCTCCTGCGGCTCTGATCCGTTTCAGTGCTCCGTCCGCTAGCACGGGGTGAGTGCAGAGTACGAAGATTCGTCTAGCGCCTTTTTTCTTGCACGCCCTTGCGGCTTCTGCGATGGTTCCTCCGGTGCTGATTATGTCGTCTGCGAAGACAATGTCTCGACCCTTGACGTCTACACTTCCCGTGTCCATTTCGAGTCTGGATTTTGTCTCTCCTTCTTTGCGGACTCGTCTCTTGGTGAACGCTGTGTGTTCAGCGTCCAGCTCCTTTGCGACTGTTCCGGCCCATTGTTCGGCCTCCTCGTCTGGTCCGACGACGATTGGTTTCTTCGGTCTGAGATTCTCGCGTGCGTACTTGCCGAGGAGGTTCATTGCTGAAACGTTCCGGGCGGGGATCTTGAAGACTTTGGAGACGTCTCCGAGCCGGTGGAGGTGGCAGTCGATCGTGATGATGGATGTTGTGCCGGCGGCTTCGAAGAATTTGGCGAGGGAGGCCGAGCTTAGCGCTTCGCCGGGGTAGAAGCGGGAGTCTTGGCGGGCATAGGCCAGGTACGGGGTGACTCCGGTTATGGAGGCAGCGCCCATGTCTCGGAGCGTGTCTGCGATGAGGAGGTACTCGAAGACGTACTCGTCGGGTGTCCGGTAGAGCGACTGGATTAGGGCGACGTCTTGGCCTTTGACATCCTCATGTATTCGGATGTATTTTTCGCCGTCGGGGAATCTCTTGATCTCGATCCGCCCAGGTTCTTGGCCGAGCTGCTTTGCCACCTTCTCGGCGAGGTCGGTGGAGGCTGAGCCGCCGATTACTATCATGGGGAAATGGTAGCGTGGCGGCCGGGGTCTAATAAAAGCTGGGCCAGATGCGGGCGGAGACTCTCCGGCCGCCTTAAGATGAGCAGACTCGGCTGTCAGTGGGGAGTGTCACTTTCCAACTCTCGTTCCGGTTACAAGCCGCCTTTCGAACCACTGCACAACCCGTTTAGTGCGGCGTGCATTCTTGAAGAGAGCGGCTGATGATCACAGGGTCGAGGCCCTCCAGCCGACCGGGATTCCAATTCTCGACAAGGTGACCGGAGGCGGCTTTCCCAGGCCGTCTGCGATTGCTCTGCTGGGTCCTATTGGCAGTGGGAAGTCGATGCTTGTCAGGGAGTTGGTGACGAACTTCATCCGTCAAGGATGCAGCCTGCTCTACTACTGTATCGATGATCCTGCGGACATTGTCAAGCTTGGACTGGAGGATCACCATATCGCCGTGGACAAGATCGAGTCGGAGGGCCGGTTAGAGTTTGTTGACATGTTCTCGTTGGGGGCGGAGAAGCTGGCGGAGTCGTTGCCGAAGATGGACCCATCGGAGATACTGGATGAGACTTTGAAGTTTCAAGACCTCTTGAGCTATGGTCGGGCTTTTGCGTTGAAACCGGGCTTGGGTCCGAAGATTATCGTGATGGACTCTATCACGCCGTTCTTTCTCCTGACTGAAGCGCGAAAGGTATTCCAGTACGTCCAGGTGATGCGGTTTGCGACTAGGATTGCCCGGGCTGTGACGATAGCGATCCTCCATACGGAGGTTGTCGATGAGTCTTTGGAGAATGCCACGGCGAACTTGGCGGATGGTGTGATCGAGATGAGGAAGAGAAGTGGGGAGATCTTGTTGAAGGGTGGTACGATGAAAGTGCTGCGGATTGGTCGGAACCCTATAGCCTCCCGAGGATACTTCTACCAGATCACACAACAAGGAATAGTCTTCTCAAACACACCAGTGATCTAGTAGATGCTCATTCTAGTTTATCGAGTGGCTTGTTGGGACAGAGATTTCGGTTCGAGAGATCGTGGCGGGTCTGGCCAGGCTCCGGTTCAAAATAGAGATAGAGCCAATACGACTATTGCCACGATGAACAGATAGAATCCCGTCTCGAATCCCCATGTGAAGGTGGTTCCGAGGAATGATACTGTCCCGATGGGGCCCGATACGCACAGCGGGGTCAAGCAGTAGTTGGAAGTAACATAGACGATGGCCCCGGTATAGGCGACCGGCGTTAGGACCGAGGGCACGAGTCCAGCGACCAGATATCTTCGGAGTAGTGTGAGTCCTCCAGACAAGGCGAGAGATGCCACGACCAGGGCTAGAACAAGGATAATCAGGCTAGACACGGTGAAGGTTTGGGATAAGCTAGTGGCGGAGGTCGGTTGGGCTCTGCCTAGTCTGCGGAGGGCTGAGGAGGCTGGTGGGCTCCAGAGTGGCCACCGGACCAAGAGCATGACACTAGATCCGAAGACCTCGTAGATTCCCCACCATGGGAGGAAGACGATTATGAGGGCGATGGCTGCTCCAATGATCCGGGCTTGTTCTGAACGATTTCCTCGCAAGGATGGTACTCGAAAGGGCACTCTTGTGTCGTAGGAGTTTTTTTATTTCTAAATCCTGGAGCTGGTCGTCTGGCTATTTGGAATGTTTCTGGGCGAGATATCCAATTTTTCGCGCAGAACGGGCTGATTGACGTTTTCCAGTAAGTGTTGGTGAGGGCCGTGCAAGCGTGAACAAGGTGCTCAGTGGGACCCCCCCTCCCGGATTGCTGATCCGGGCTTATTCTGGGCGAGTTCCCTCGCGAATTGATCGGTCGCTGTAGTGTCTTGCGGCGTTGAAGTGCTCATTCCATTGATTCGGGGATTTCTCTAAGCGAGCGGACGGGTGAGAGGAGGACCCATAGGAAGGCCAGGGCGCCTCCGACGACCGCTATTCCAATAGCTGTGCGAAGTCCCAGGATTGTTCCCAGCGTACCTCCAGTCAATGCTCCTAATGGTATTGTTCCCCAAACCAGGAACCGCATGCTCGCGTTCATCCGGCCCTGGAGCCGAATCGGGACGATCGCCTGTCTCAAACTAACCTGGTTGATGTTGTAGACAACGACCCCAATGAATGTGAGAAACTGACCTGCCATAATCAAAAGCATGTTCAAGTTGATTGGCAAGCCGCCCACGGAGAATAGAGGAGACGCTGTGAGAGACCCTGAGGTGAAGTAGGGAATCGCGCCGAGCCCTCCGATGACCATGCTGATTACTATTGCAGGTCCGACCCCGATCCTTCTTGCTATCCGAGTGGCAAAGACCACTCCCACTATAGCACCGATGCTTCCAACGCTGAAGATGAGTCCCGCTGTTACTCCGGCAAGATTTAGCGCGACTCCAAGCCCGGCCGGGCTTGGAAGGACCATGTAAAGTAGGACAATAGATCCGAGGGCTGTGCTGAAGAAGTTGGAGGTTCCGGTGGACCCGGCTATCATTCGAAGTCTGTGATCGCTGAGGACGACTCCTAGACCCTCACGAATGTCGGATCGAACTGAGGTCTTGCGAGCCTTTTCATCAATGACTTCCTCGTGTTCGATTCTGCCAAGAGCGAACGCAGATGCGAAGAATGAGCACGCGTCAATCGCTATCGCGATAGGCGCAGTGATTATGCTGATTACAACTCCTGCTAGCGTTGGTCCCGTAACTTGGGCCGTCGATGCGCTGGCCTGGAGCTTGCTGTTTCCTTCGACGAGCTGGTCTCTTCGGACGAGGGACGGTAGGAACGATTGGTATGTAACATCGAAGAAGACTTGGAGGAAGCCTACGAAGAAGCTGACTGTGTAAAGAAAGATGATTCCAACGCGAGTTATCATTCCTAGAACGGCAACTATAGGAATCAGGGCTAGTAACGATCCTCGGAGAATGTTCGATGTGACCATTATGCGCTGCTTACGGTGGCGGTCGACCCAGACCCCGACCAACAGCCCGAACAGTAGCCATGGAATCGTCCCAGCGAAGTTCAGAATTCCAAGCTCGAAGGAATTAGCGTTCAGGATGATGATAGCTGTGAGCGGCAACGCCAGCCCGGTGAACTGGCTGCCGAACTGGGAAATCGTCTCCGAGGTCCAGAGGCTTAGGAAGTTGTGATTCTGCCAAAGCGTCGCCTTCTGAACTGTCGCAGTCTCCATGCAGGGCCAAGAATGGGCCGCGACAAATAAGGCTCACGCACTCCCAGTGCTCACATAGGACAGTCACATGTAGTGTCGGTCAAAAAATTGGCTTGCTGAGAGTTCGAATGAACGGCAGGCCTCGTTGGTCTATATGGCCTGTGAAGCGTTGTAAACGAGAATTACCGGTTTTCCTTCGAACTTGTAAGCGGGGTCAATCCACGCTTTGTGTCGCCCGTATCTCTTGAGAGTAGATGCAGTATGGGTCTTGTCACCATCCAGCCTGTATCCCGTCCATGTCCCATCCTGGCTTGAGAACTCCGGCGGTAAATCAGCACACCAGTAGGTGTAGCCCTTGTCCTTGTACTTCTCGTAGATATCTTTGAAGCTGCCGTAGTCCTTTGTTGTGATCCACCGGTAGTAGTGGTACTTGTAGCGGACCCGGATCTTGTACCGGCTACTCTGAAGTCTCTTTGACCGTTTTCTTCTTCTCTTTCTTTGCTCCGTTTGGGTTTGTTGACTCATGCGGATTCACCAGCTGCTTCTCCCACTCGTGAGCGAGGCGGATGAACACGTCCTTGCTCGTACACTTCAGCCGCTTGCTGTGGTAGGCCACGAACCTCAGAAAGCTGTCAATATCGATATCATCCTCGAAGTCGACGGTCAATATGTACCTCATAACAGACCCTGGCCGACTCTCCGTCTCGCCAGAATGGCCAAACGCCTCGACGAAGATTAAGCGAATCGAAACCATGGAGGTGAGTCCACAGTACTATCACGTTACCCGTCTGTGGCCTGGGAAAAAGAGCGTCCATATACTCACAAGCAGAACCGCGTCGTTGACAGGCTACAATCCCACCAGCCAATTGTAGCAAGCCGTTGAATCATGAAATCGTAAAATAGCAGTGCCCAGGAAACATTTGGCGTTAGTGAGCAGGGTTCCCCAGAAAATCCAAGGCTCGCTTGATGGTCCGCCACATATGGTCATCTCCTGGTTTGGAAATTTCAACCTCGAAAATGTCCTTCGAGTCTTCGGAAGCATCCTTGCCAGATACAGCGGCACATTCGTCTTCGAACATTCACAGGAGGGCCGGGTCCACACAGTGGTCGTGAGACACGAAATGGGTAGCCACGCATCAGCCTACTATGCAGAATACGCCAGGGCCATATGTGAACTTCTCAACATGCCATCCTCCGTGACCGAGACGGAAGATCAGGTTCTCATCAAAGCCGAAGAGCCAGTCGCTGGCCCAGCTGAAACCACCCAAGGCCTTCCTAGCGCCTTCATAGAAGAACGGCGCAAACAAACCAGTCTCAGACCCACACGCCCATAGCCGTTTAGAACTCGGCACGTCCAGTAATTCTTCTGTAGATTGTGATTGGATATGTGTCCAGTTGTGAGAAGATACACCTTAAATTCGGAGAAAGAGGTCGTTCTGAGTCGCCCCTGTATCTACGGGGTCTTCAGCGGACACTTCGGCGGGTTCAAACCGCTGAAACACAAGTGCGTAGGTTGCATGAGATGTGTTCAGGAGTATCCGCACATCATGACAGTCAAACCTTCCGAGGCGTACAAGAAACTGGGCGACTCGTTCTGGACTCCCGAGATGGTCTACACTGTCTGGAACGAAGCGTCTACGGGAAAAATTCCGGTCAAAGGAATGGGCTACAAAGGCGCATTTGGCGGAGAGGGATTTGATGGCATCTGGACTGACATGTCAGAAATTGTTCGTCCAACCAGGGACGGTGTCTACGGGCGCGAGTATATTTCGACACGCGTCGATGTTGGACGGAAGCCGACAAGTATCGACCTCGAGAAAGTCATTGAGACGCCTAGGACGATCGAGATTCCGGTCCCAATAATCTTCGATGAACTACCGAATGGTACTGACAACGATGATGTTCAAACAGCTGTAACACTGGCAGCAGGGAAGATCGGTACACTAGACGTTGCTAGGGAAACAAGGCTAGGTAGACCGGGACCTGACAATCTGCTACCGTTAATCGACGAGGAGGGAATCGAAGACTATGGGGAGAAGCAACCCTCAATTCTCGAGTTTGACGCCGAGAAGCCCGGTATGCTGAGGAAGCTGCTGACACGTTTCGACCGGTCAATTATCATAGGCAGGCTGCCGCTCAAAGAGAATTCTGGAAGGGTTGCGTCCGAACTAGCCCGTCAAGGCGTGCACGGGATGCACTTGTACGCTGACTATCACGGCCACGACTATTCTAGAGATCCTCGGCACATCTCGACAGCCCTGCGGGATGTGCATCAGCAGCTGGTCCGGGATGGATTGCGTGACCAGGTCACGATCATCGCGAGCGGAGGGATCACTCTAGCGGAGCATGTTCCGAAAGCGATCATCAGCGGGGCGGACCTAGTTGGGATTGACACGACGATACTGGTTGCGTTGCAGGCAGAGTTCCTAGGCGAGACTCGGAACAGGGCGAAATGCGGATTCAGACCGCGGAAAATCAATCCAGAGTGGGGAGCACAGCGTCTCGTCAACCTCATGGGAGTCTGGCATGATCAGCTGATCGAGATTCTCGGCGCAATGGGAATGCGCGACGTACGACGGCTGCGAGGAGACATTGGCCGATCAATGATGGACTCGGAACTGCGTGAACAATCGTTCAAGGGGATCGCATGGGCAACTCAGAAATAATCATCATCGAGAAGCACACTGAAAGGATTCACCGTGGCCTAGAAGTGCTCCCTACGCTCAAGCACGGCTCGCCGGAAGGATTGGGGAACAAACGGTGGACAGGCGATCTAATTCTTGCCACCTATGAGCAGGCGTTGACCGGAGATATTCCGCAGAACGGTCTAGAGTACAAGACTGGGAATTCTGGCGGAGGCTTCGACGTACTGGGATGGAAGAGCCATGATGGAGTTGCAAAGGTCGACCAGGATCAGGTTGACCTGTCAATTCCATTGAACAAGAGACGTGGGGGCGAGAAGATCGAGATTCCGGTACCGATCTATGGTGGAGGCATGTCTTTTGGCTCGATCAGTCTCAACTTCATGATCGCGCGGGCCAGAGCCGCAAGGAGACTCGGGACCTACACTTCGACCGGTGAAGGAGGCTACCCTGACGAGATTGTGCCCTATCGGAATCATGTGATTACACAGGTTGCTACGGGCATGTTCGGGGTCCGGGAGGAGACTATCCAGTACGCGCCGATTGTCGAGTTCAAATATGCTCAGGGAGCGAAGCCGGGACTAGGGGGTCACCTTCTCGCTGACAAGGTGACTTCAGAAGTGGCGAAGATGCGAGAGTCGTCGATGTTCACGAGTCTATACTCGCCGTTTCCGTTTCACAGTGTGTATTCTGTGGAGGATCACAAGAAGCATGTCGACTGGATCAAGACCGTTAATCCCCGAGCACTCGTCTCTGTGAAGGTCTCGACGCCCACCGATGTTGACATGGTGGCGATTGGAAGTTACTATGCTGGCGCAAACATCATTCACATTGATGGCGGCTATGGTGGGACAGGGGCTGCCCCCGAGATTGCGAAGAAGAACATTGCAATGCCAGTAGAGTACGCGATTCCAAAGGTCCACGATTATCTGGTGTCAGAAGGAGTCCGTGACGAGATCACGCTAATGGCGAGCGGTGGTATTAGGACTGCCGATGATATTGCGAAGGCTATAGCTCTGGGAGCCGACGGATGTGTTGTGGCGACAGCGGAAGCGGTAGCTGTCGGATGTACGCACTGTGGGAACTGCGAACGGGGACGCGGCTGCCAGGTAGGCATCACGACAACCGATCCAGAGCTTTCGCAGTTCATTGATCCCGAGTGGGGCGAGAAGAGGATCGTCAACCTGTTCAACGCTTGGTCGAAACGTCTGCGAATTATCCTCGCCAGTTTCGGACTTGAGAGCGTTCGAGACCTTCGCGGCAGAAAGGACCTACTCGTACGATACAAGTGAGAAAGTGATGATCGGCCAAGCGATTATAGACTCTAGAAAAACGTTGAGGGTCCCGGACCTGTCATCCCTGAAGCAGGAGGCAGAGGGTGGCTGCGGGGTCGTTGGACTCGCTTGCGACGTCCCGTTGGAGGGAAAGTATCTCCTGCAGTCGCTTGTCCAGATGCGGAACAGAGGTAACGGCAAGGGCGGAGGCATCGCTGCTCTGGGCCTCGTCCCAGAGCAGCTGGGAGTTTCAGAGAAGATTCTGCGCGAAGACTACATTCTGCAAGTCGCTTACCTCGACAGGGCTGCTAGGAAGCAGGTCGAAGACGAGCATATTCGACGCTTCTTCCAGGTCGACCACGAGTCGAGAGTTGAAGCGGTCGATGATTACCTCTCGATTCCGGGTCTCGAAGTGGAGCCGCCCGAAGTTTACAGATACTTTGTGCGCGTCAAGCCGGAGGTCTTGGCTGATTTCGCGCGGAAGAATAATCTTGGCAGATTGAAGAATAGCGAGTTGGAAGACGAGCTCATCTACCAGAATAGCTACCGGCTAAATCTCCAATACTACTCGTCACTGGGCGAGAAGAAAGCATTCGTTGTCTCTCACGGCAAGAACCTGATCGTTCTGAAACTGGTCGGCTACGGAGATGATGTTGTCAAGTACTACCGGCTGGAGAATTTCAAGGCTCACATCTGGATCGGCCACCACCGCTATCCAACGAAGGGCCGGGTCTGGCATCCAGGAGGGGCACACCCCTTTGTCGGGTTGCATGAGGCGCTCGTCCACAACGGTGATTTTGCGAATTACCACTCGATAATGGAATACTTGGCACAGCGGAACATACATCCGTTGTTCTTGACGGACACTGAAGTGTCTGTTCTATTGTTCGATCTGATCAGCCGGGTCTACAAGTATCCTCTGGAGTACTTGATCGAGGCGCTGGCGCCGACGACCGAGCGGGACTTTGAGATGCTGCCGGAGGAGAAGAGGAAGATCTATCGGCTCATTCAGACTTCTCACATCCATGGGTCTCCGGACGGTCCCTGGTTCTTCATTGTCGCCAGGAATGACGTGGAGAAGAATGCCTGGCAGTTGCTGGGGATCACGGACACGTCGATGCTGCGACCCCAAGTCTTCGCGCTGCAAGAGGGTCCGGTCAAAATCGGGATAATCGCGTCGGAGAGACAGGCGGTCAACGCTGTGCTCGGACGGTTACAGGAGGATGGTAGGATTCCCAGCAGGTTTGCTGACTCTTACTGGAACGCTCGTGGCGGGAGCCACACTGACGGCGGAGCATTCCTCTTCACGGTAAAGGACGGAGAGGATGGGAAAGAGATGGAATGTGCTGACAAGTTTGGACGGGTAACCAGTCTTCCAGAGCAGGATTGGCTGCCTGGACACCGAAGGGCCGTCGCTCTAAACATCAGCGTCGCACTGCAATTGCCAAAGAAGAGTCCCCGGTCCCAGGACCCTTTGGAATTCTACGAGTACGTTCGTCCCGCATTGAGGGACGCCGGCTTCCAATATGCAGGAGAGATTCTTGAGGAGTTGAAGAGGGTCGCGTTGAAGGGGGAGGAGTCGAGACGCTTCGCGATACAATCCCTGTCACTCTTGTTCGATCGAGTCTATGATACTGGATACAAGAAGCGTAGCTCTCTGTTGCAGTTGTATCATGAGGCTCTGAATGAGATCTTCTCTTCCCCACTGTCAAACTACGACCTCTACACTCAGCTAGACTGGAAGAGCAGGGCCAGACTTGTCCATCCGGGACTCGACTCGCAGGTGCTCATGGTTGATGCTCTGGAATTTCCAGTTGAAGGAGACGAGAGTGCTGCCAGGTTCGTAGTCGACGCCTACGATCACGGCTGGAAAAATATCCTGCTCTACAATCTACGAGGACACAGGTTCATCGGGAGCGGGCTGGGTCCACGGACGAATGGTTTGAGGATTGACTGTTACGGGGATGTGGGCGATTATGTCGCGTCGGGCATTGATGGTTGCGAGTTGACAGTTCATGGTGCTGCTCAGGATCAGGCTGGGCAGATTCTGAAGTATGGGAAGCTGGTGGTTCATGGTGATGTGGGTCAGGCTTTCATGTACGCGGCGAAGGGGGGTGACGTGTACGTGCTTGGTAACGCGGCAGGACGTCCGCTAATCAACGCGGTGGGTAGGCCGAGAGTTGTGATCAACGGGACGTGTCTGGACTATCTTGCAGAGTCATTCATGGCAGGCGACCCGTATAATGGAGGCGGATTTGTGGTCGTTAACGGTTTGAATCCTTCCTTTGACGGTAGGTTCACAGAACAGGAATACCCCTACCCTGGGAGCAACTTGTTCTCACTAGCTTCCGGCGGAGCCATATTCATACGGGATCCCCACATGAAAGTCTCGGCGGACCAGCTCAACGGTGGACGACTGGCAGATTTCACCACGAAAGATTGGGGATTGATTCTGCCATGCTTGAAAGAGAACGCAAAACTGTTCGGGATATCAGTTGAGCAAGATCTGTTAACTGTTGATGGCAAACTTCGTGGTCCGTCCCAGATCTATCGTAAGATAGAACCAATATCGCTGCAAGAACTGACCTAGTCACCGCGTTCGAGTTGCTCTTCTTTCTGTGTGTTGCTTTGCCCAGTTTCTTGCGAGTCGGCTAATCAGATAGCGGCTCTGAAAGGCATCGACTCCTCTATCCTCAATTTCGGACCGGTCCATGCCGGGAGGCATCTGCCAAGCCTTGTTGGCTCATGTAAAAGGCGATGATAAACTGGGTGCCAACTATTCGAGAATTTGTTCCTATGCGCATTTTCCATGAATGGACCCCCTGATGGGCCGTCGAGGATTTTTTAAGCCGTGCAAGCTGCAAGCGCTGAGCCATGCATCCGTATACGACGGACATGTATGAGGGAATGCTCGCTGAGACTGTAATGCTACAGGGATACAGTGGGGATTCTATCAACGCGTATTTTGCGCGACCCCTCGGCCCAGGCCCGTTTCCAGGGGTCATAGTGATACATCACATGCCGGGCTGGGATGAGCTGTATCGGGAGATGACGCGGAAGTTTGCCCACCACGGTTATCTTGCGCTGAGCCCGAACATCTACTACAGGTTCGGCCATGGTAGCCCGGAAGATGTGGCGGCGAAGGTCCGCGGCTCGGGAGGAGTGGCTGATGACAGCGTCATGGGAGATGCTGAAGGATCCCTTCGGCTACTAAGATCGCTTCCGATTTCCAACAAGAAGGCCGGCGTCTTCGGCACGTGTTCGAGTGGTCGACAAGCGTTTCTCGCGGCGTGCCGGTTAAAGGGTTTTGATGCGGCTGTAGACTGCTGGGGCGGGCGCATCGTTTTGTCGAAGGAAGAGCTCACGCCTAATCAGCCTGTTTCGCCGATTGAATACACGAAGGATCTATCCTGTCCATTGTTAGGTCTCTTTGGCGAGGAAGACCAGAACCCCACCCCGCAACACGTCCAACTGCTGGAGCATGAGCTGAAGAAGTACGGAAAGATGTACGAGTTTCACATGTACCCGAAGGCGGGGCACGGCTTCTTCTATTATGATCGTCCGGCATATCGTCAGGAGGCGGCGGTTGACGGCTGGAAGAAACTCTTCGTCTTCTTCGAAAAGTACCTTAGGGCCCCGAGCTAGGAGAGGAATGCTATGTGCACAGGCATAGTTGAGACCGCGGAAGTGTCAGGTAGCGGAAAAGGTCCGCAGGGATGGTTCAAGCTCGAACAGGTGAACGTGTCCTATGATCACCCCAGCGACGCTCAACTGGAGCATGCGCTGAACATCGACTTCGTCAATCCGAAGGATGGTCCCGGAGCGAGAGTTGCGGTGGAACTGAATCCAGCCTCCGCAAGAAAGCTTGTCGACGCAATCCTCACTGCTCTGTCCCGCGGACAAGCCTCGACTAAGCAACCTACACTGTCAACCGTTCGGTAGAAGAGTTATTCGTGGATGACCGATGGTCAAGGTAAGGCCCTGTTCCTCTAACGATCTTCAGTCAGTGTTTGAGATCGCTGAGAAATACACCTCATTCGATGCGACCCCCACGTTTGTAGACATTGAAGGGATGTACTCTAGGAACCCCGACTATTTCTTTGTAGCCGAAGACAATTCGGGACGAGTTACTGGTTTCATAGCTGGCTACGAGAGAAAAGGACTCCCAGAAAATGTCCTCAGAACTTGGAATGCCAAGAGGGTTGGCTACGTCGAACTGATGGCGGTCGACTCGCGCTACAGAAGAAAAGGTATTGGCAGAGCCCTCATGAATATTCTCTTGGACCATTTCCAGAGAAACGGCATTGATATTGTGAATCTAGACGTGCCTTCTGAACAAGAAGCGGCTGTTGAACTCTACAAGAAGCTGGGGTTCTATGTTAGAGCCTACAATATGAGGAAGCGGCTCGCCTGATCATTCCCGTAAATCCTGCGAGCTGGCAAACATTCAGTTTGGGACCCGTTCAAGCCTCGATTTTCTCCTGATAATCCAGTTTCATCGATCTCTGCATCGTAAATCTCGCTCCTCCAGTTCTATGATTAGCGTTGGACTCATTTCGAGACAGGATCTGGAGAAACCTGCTGGACCAGGAAATCCAGCTCAAGTACGAATCAGCCCTACCAGACGCTTTTCCAATGCCAAAGCGCGAATACCTCTATCCCGGGTTCGACCAGGAGACTTGGGACCAGCTGGTCAAGTCCTACGTTGAAGCCTTAGAGATTCTCAAGGAACAAGCCATCAAGGAAGCGCAGATTCCAAAGAAAGAGGAGTCCCCGTGGATGCGAAAGAGTTCAAGTTCAGGTCTCTTCGAAAGCTTCTAACTAGGACAGCTTGGCTGGCGGGCGCTCGCGACGATATTGGAAGAGGAAGAGTATCGGGGAAGAGTGGACACCAGAGAATGTCGTATCGGAGGCCGAACTTCTCAACCGGGTGATTCTAGCAAAGGCTCTGATGGTCTACGCTTCGGACCAGACGATGCACTTCAAGACTGAGAAGGAGGACTTCGAGATAACGCCCCGAGTGGCCAAGGACGTAATGCGGGTAGCCGGAAGACTTCCTAGGAGGACTCGGAAGAAGAGCCGCGCTACTGGGTAGGTCAGATGTGGATCGGTTCGACGCGCTGGGTCTTTGATAGTTGTTAGCCTAGAACAGGAAACCAAGACTCAGGGATCTGACACTTGAGGTCTATGGATTTCAAGAATATTCCACATCTGCGGGTCCGGCGAGTCTTAACGGGAAGATGCTAGTCGGATGGTTGGTTCTTTCATGGACCATTTGGTAGGATTAACATGACAGTGCCAAGGTTTTTGATTCCAAGGGGATTCCAGGGCGTTCTGCAGGGGACAACAGGCCTCCAAGACCCGCGATTTCCCGAACTCTTCAAGAGGCTCAATCTTTCTCGGTGGGCAACAGGTCCTTCGCGTCGCATCTAGACATCAAGCGGGTCCCTGGCAAGGAATATTAGATTCGTGCTGCCGGGAGTCCTTGTGAAATGGTTAGCCCCTGAGCGGCTAATCCCGATTTACGCTCTAGGTGTGGTGGGAGCCTTCCTCCAGATCACGGGAGCGCAATGGGACGTTTCTGCCCATATTCTCGGAATAGTTGAGACATTCTTCACTCCGGCCCACACTGTACTCTACATAGGCATAGGAATGGTCGCCGTCGCCAGTCTCTCAGGACTCGTACTCCGGACGAATACGGCCGCCCGGGGAAAAATATCTCCCTCCTTTTTCAGAGGCGTCAGCATAGCCGCGTTCGGCACCGCTCTCCAAATCATAGCCGCACCAATAGATTTCTGGTGGCACAGCACATACGGCTTCGACCCTTTCCTCTTCACGCCCGCACACTCACTTCTCATCGTTGGCATGATAATCGGAGGAGTTGGAATGCTGATCGGCAGCATGAGACTAATCGGGGCCCGACGAGCCGGTGAAGAGCTCCCAGGCCCGCCAAGACTGGTCAATCTGGTGCCGGCGATCGTGATTCTCGGACTGGCCGCGGTCTGGGCCCAGTTGAACTTCCTCGGCTACTGGGCTACTGATATTACGGGGATGGCCTACACTTTCGGCTACTGCTCCATACCGCAATTCCGCGCCTTCCAGTGCTCTCCTGTAAACGGAGACAGCCTCGCCTCTCTCGTCTCCTTCCTCGTCGCGTCAGGAATCTTCGCCGCCGCCGGAACCATCATCTTTTGGACCTCCAAGAGCCTCTTCCGTCGAAGAGGAGTCACAACCGGAATTGCTCTGATCATCGCGGCAGTCTACTCCGCCGCCGTTCTCGGATTCTCGGCCTTTGAGCTGAGCTTCTCGAATCCTCCAGGAAGCTGGTACATTACAAACATCTCCCCTGACCAAGGAGCAAGAATAGCACTCTTCATCCCCATCTACCTCCTGTCCCTGATTCCGGTCCTCGTCCTCGACCTTTCAACCAGAATCTCGTTGAGAAGAAGCAGAATGGTCCTACTATCCACGCTCATCGGTCCCTTCTCTGCCCTCGTCGACGGTAGGTTCAGTCTTGGACTATCAGAGTCAAGCCTAGACACGACAGGGTTTGCAATCCTTCTATTCCCGATGATTGCCGGAGGACTCGCCGGGTGGGCCATACTGAACGGGACGACCCACAAAATAATTCCGAGCCTTCCCGCTTCTGATGCAGTACTTTCAGATAGCCGAGACCTCCAGAAACGTCTCAGGTTCTGACAGCCAAAGTTCTCATTCGGTGCCCGATCAGCAAGGCAACGCCGGAACCTCTTGGAGACCCCATCTTCGCGAAGACTAAGAAGCGTGATGTCTTATGAAAATCCAAGTGACGGGGGACCCTCTTTAGTAAAAGCTCCACCGAATTTACACTCTGGTAGAGGAATGCGCACATATCAACTAAGATGCGCTATCCTGGAGACGCGCTCTACAAGCTGGGGGGCGTCCAGTCGGTCACATATCCTGACGAATGACTCGTGAGGCTCCTTCCAGAAAAGCTCAGCCGGTGATTTGATGGTGGGCCTCCGCGAGGTTTCGCCTTCCAGTCCGAAGGGTCTGCCGGGATATTCTCGAGATGGCCGTGGCGGCTGAGAACCGAACTGGCTGACCTCTCTCCCCACCCGGGCAGACCCGGATACCCATCTGCACTATCTCCTACCAGCGCAAGATAGTCGGGAATAGACGCTGGCGCGACGCCAAATCGTTCAATCACTCCCTTCTCGTCAATGACCGTCTTTCTACGTCGATCGAGCATGACGATCCGATTCTTCTTAACGCACTGAGCCAGATCCTTGTCAGGAGAACAGATGTAGACCCGGTCAACCTCCGGGAATCTGGCAAGACGCGATGCTGCCCCCGCCAGGGCGTCATCAGCCTCCAGCTCGACCATCGGCCAGACAACAACACCTAACGCCATCAGCGCATCCTCCATTAGAGGAAACTGCGCGAGCAGTCTCGGGTCCACACCGGCGCTTGTCTTGTAACCCGGCCAGAGATCGTTCCTGAAGGATTCGATGACATGGTCGGTTGCTACGCCGAGGTGAGTGACCCCGGACTCGAACATTGATACGACACTAGCTAGGACCCCCAGAGTTGCGGCAACCTCCTCTCCCACAGGGTTGGCGTGCGGTGGGATGGCGTAGAAGTGGCGGAATAACTCGTAGGTCCCATCGAGCAGATAGACATCCAAGATCGAAAGGCTTCTCGATCAAGGACGAGTCAGTGTCGACTAATCTATCTTATCGGAAGATCGAAGGTGGAGACCTGACAGACTCTCATATCGGCGTTTCGCTAACGCCATCTTTGATCTCTCCGGGAGGGGACCATTTGGTAGCGTCCTTCGTAAGCGGTCCCTGCGGTTCCGGTTCTTCTCCCAGGTCAAAATTGTCCAGCTCGTCAAAGTTGAACGGCACTTTGCCCTTGATGGATATGTTCATCTGTTCGACACACTTAGCGACCTCCGCGTCCGGGGCGCGGGCATGCTCCTTCTTCAAGAAGACAACCATCGCATTCCAGTACACTCTCTCTTTTGCAGTCAGGGCGGCATTCGTAAACGGGTTAACCTCGCTTGAGATGTAGGTCTCTATCGGCTGGATCTTGAACCGTTTCGCTAGGAGTTTCCCCAGTACCCAGCCCCCTCCGACGAGTAGAATGCCTGAGCCGCCGAGGAAGACAGGAAACGAGAACAAATCTCGTAGACCCGGGATGAGATAGTAGATTGTCACGATCATCGAAAAGGTGCTGAGAAAGTACCCGATTATCCAGCCCCAGGCATAGTTGTAGTACCACCTAGCCAGAGTAAGACGATAGACCCATCTGCCGAAACCCTTGGACAAAACGCGGATGAACCTCGAGCCCGAGTGGACACTCCTTCATATCGGGCTCTGGCTTCTGTCCGGTGCCGTCCCGTGGCAGACTGTGCAGGTCTTCCAGCCGAGAGTATCGACTCTGAACATCTGACTCTTCCCACAGTTCGTGCAGTACTGGAGGAATCCGGTGGGATGTCTCGGCTGAGCCTGGACCTCGGCTGTTGTCGCCTCTTTCGTGCCCGGTTCTTTCTTAGGTATGGGCTTCGTTAGGCGTTGAAGGTATTCCTTGTTGAACTTGAGCTTCGGCACAGCCGTCCGTATTAGGTAGACCATCATCTAGGCTTTGAAGACTATGTCCAAGCTCTCCGGCCCGCTTTAACTAGAGCCTGGTCGAAAATGGATCATGTGGTCTGAAGCAGAGCAGAGGTTCAGACCGGACCGGTCCATTATCTAGCCTTTCGCTGACGGCGTTTGAGGGGCTAGAATCGAGAGGACAGCGACGAAGAAGCAGACTCCCATGCCTGAGAACACAAGGACCCATGCGTCCCAGAGGCCTCTGGCTCCTATGATGGGAAAATAGTAGACGGCACTGGGTCCGTATAGTTGGGCGATTCCGTAGAGTTCGTCCGCCGTGACAGACAATGCCCCGAAGCCGTAGCAAGCGATTCCGAACAGAAATAGCCAGAAGATCCTCTTTGTGATCATTGCATCGGGCTCTGCCGAGGGCTAGGCCGCTCTGTCTATAACATAATTGTAACTCTCCTATTCGAATGGCTGTGATTTACCTGCCACCTCGATTGGATTACTTGGTTGCAATCGTTACGTCAGCAGATAACACGTTTCTTTATCTTAGTTTGAACAATTCTCGGATTATGGCGAGATCATCAACCAGTCCTGTGAGCGTCAAGCCGTATCCAAGACCGATTATCAGAGCCATCAACAGCACAGAGTATAGAGAGAAACTGACACTACCCTGGCGTCCATCTTCGCGCCACATCTGTCATCGCTAGTTAGCCTCGGTCAAATGGAGATGGCTGTTCTCCTAGGAATCTGCTTAAATTATGGGTCCGGTCCGGACCGAGTCGCTTCCGGTTTCTACCCTCGGTCGCCAATTCGATTGTTCTTCAAACAAGGCGTTTCTTCTATTTGATTCGGCGTGAACGCTTGCTCCGTTGTAAATGGGGCTGTTTAGGTGTAGAGGGACGGCCTTCCTAACTGGCCGATATCGAAGCCGAGCTTCCCAACCATGTGTTTGAAAACGTCCCGGCCGATCTCGGCCACGCGTGACTCGTCGACGGGTTCCTTCCGGAACTTGGCGAGCAGACCGACCGACACGTCAGTTAGACTGGCCACAAGTGTCACGATCTCCTCCACTGACACATTTTTCCGTTCTTGGAAGATCTCTTTCTTGATGAACTCCAAGAGCATGTTGCCGTACTTTGTCATTCCGTCTCCGCCTTCCTCCATATCGCGGAGGACCCTGTCGGAATCGTTCATGTCCCATGGCCCGGGCGATGTGGTGATAAGAACCCGACGGTCCCACCCGATAGTCTTTTCTCGCTACTTGTTGATGAGCGTAGCAGATTGACAAAGCCTTGGAGGCTTTTGAGCCAGCACAACTCGCGAGAACATGCGAGTGTCTATGTTCTCGCAACGGCCTCCAACCTGTTTCTCTCGATCCCTGAATATCTGGCGGTTCGGACAGCGGTCCTCTCCTACTTGCCTCTCGAGGGCAGTACTGCAGGTTTCATCTCATCCTACGGGATTAGACTCGGCCTCACGTTCGAGTTTCTCTGGACGCTTCTAATCTTTCAAGCGTTGCTGGCGGTTCTCGTTCTGACCCTAGCGGCTTCCGGCTTGATCGGGAAGGGCTGGAGGTGGGTCTACGTCTTTTCAGCCCTCGTCCTCTCAGGTTTCATGGGCTACTGGCTCGGGGAAAGATTCTTCCTGACCCTTAGCTGGGTCTCGTTGTTGCAGAACGCTGGGGTAGATAGTTCCGGGGTCTATTCTGAGCTTTTCTGGTACGGGCTAGGAGCCACAATCTGCTATGTGGCGATGATCCTTGTATTGAGAAGGTCCCACAACAAGCTCGTAACCATGAAGACTGGCCTTCTCGGATGAGACTGACCAGTCTCCGTCTTTGCAAGACTAGACGATCATTCCGGGGCAAATGCAGTAGCGAGTTTCTTAGAATCCTCTGGGCTCAGTCTCCAGCCGACGACCTCAGCGTTCTCTCTAACATGCTCCTTGTCTATGGCCTTCGGGATTACAACGACCGACTCGTGGTTTAGAAGCCAGTTCAATGCTACCTGACTACGGCTCTTTCCATACTTTGCCGCTATCTCGTCTAGGACCTTGAACGATCCTCCACGACCTTTCGGAATCCTCCCCTTGCCAAGCGGACTGTACGCGATTACGGTCACACCCTCCTGCTGACAATACGGCAGCACGTCCGGTTCGATCGACCGGTCGAGCAGACTATACTCCACCTGGTTCGAGACGATCTGTTCCCGGGATAGAGACGCCTGCGCCTCCTTCATCTGGGTGACAGAGAAGTTGCTCACGCCGATGTGTCGGATAATACCGTCCCGGACAAGCTTCTCCATCGCTCTCATAGTTTCTTCGATCGGGACCCGAGGATTTGGCCAGTGGAGCTGGTACAGGTCCATCTCCTTAATCTTCAATCTCTCAAGACTCCTCTTAGCTGATCTCAGCACATCATCGTATGCAAAGTGGGATGGCGAGACCTTTGAAGCAACAAATACCCTCTCGCGCCTTCCATCCAGCGCTCTTGAGACAACCTCTTCGCTGTGACCAGCCCCGTACATTTCTGCAGTATCAACAAGTGTCATTCCAAGTTCTAGGCCGAGGATGAGGGCTTCGACAGCCTCTTCGTCCCTCGAAGCATTGTTCATCATACCTCCGCCTATCTCCCATGTGCCCATCCCGACGACAGGAATCTGTTTCCCGGTCTTTCCGAGATCTCGGAATTCCAAGGCCAATCAGAGCATAACAGACTCTTCAGGGGTTTAAGCTGAACCTCGGGATGGCTCTTGGATAAGATGTGATGACTCATCCTGAACCTGCGGAGACTTTATCCATCCGTCGAAAGCGCCTATCTCCGTACTGGAGGGGTCTCGATGAGACTTGACGGGACGTATCTTTGTAAGGAGAGCCGCAATGAGAGATGCCTCCGCGGTGGACTCTCTTCTATCTGAATGGTTTGACTGGAAGCCAACCTCCGGACGACTAGAATCGATTCAAAGAGGAATCGCAAAGAGAGAACTGCTTGTAGCGAAAGCCGGTAGCAAAATTATTGGGTTCATCCACTATGTGATCCATGAAGATCTCATCGATGGAGGCCCAAACTCGTTCATATCAGCGTTCTACGTTTCCA
>WNFX01003025.1_pt1 | contig 31980 bp, 36 predicted proteins | sample 5400111 | NCBI WGS metagenome assembly WNFX01 (sample SAMN13153363, study PRJNA577476) | soil metagenome | isolation source: 40 cm soil or saprolite under grassland replicate 1 | place: USA:California | collected 2016-06-15 | reverse complement strand
GCCGAGCAGGAGCAATGGCCCGCTCCATCTCTCAACGGTATCCAAGCTATCTCTGGGCAGGATCTGTATGCGAGTATAAGGCTTCCTTCAAAGAATCTAACGAGACGGTCCGAGCATGGTCTCGGTCCCGTAGCGAATGCTCTCCTTTCCTATAGATGATAGGACTCCATTCTGACCCCATATCACGGCGAGAACAAGGATAGGGGTTTATTGCCGACGAATCCCATGTTTTTACGAGGAGAACATAATGCCCGATTTGAGAGACTCTGACCGAAGCTTCGATGCTCGCGACGTTTCTTCGAGCACCAGTGTTATGAGTCGAGGTTCTCCGGACTTTAGTCATATTTAAGGGCGCTAAGACTGGATATCGGAACTTTTCGCGGGGCAGGGTCTCGGCCGAGTCCCGAGACGACAGTCCATACTTGACGAGTCCTTGTAATTTCTCAGGAATATGACCAGCTCGATCCATAGTTGCTTTTACCAGTCCCTGTCATTTCGGTCTGGAAGGGAAGGTCAGGAAAACCGTGACCTCTCTTTCTCTTGTGTGGTTACGTCCTGATTATCGCTAGGCGAGAGCTAGGCTCTAACTGGTCACAAGGTGAAAGAAGTGGCGATTGAACTTACGCCCACGAAGATCAAGGGTAGCAAGTATCTCTTGATTCCGAAAGACCTCGCGAGGCTTCTTGAGATTGAGGATAAGAGTGTTCTTAACCTGACTATCGAGGAGTCCTCAAAGGGCCCGAGACTAGTCTACTTAGTCAGCGAACGAGTCCCACATCACACGGAAAACTAGACTTTCAGGTTGCTAGCGGATCGATGGGGCTGCTACCCGAGTTCTTCACGTTGCTGGGAATTGAGATATTCGCAGCATTGAGTCTCGTGAGCGTACTTCTCGACCGAGATATTCCATCCTCCGCACAATGGCTCTTTCAGGGTGCGGCTGGGCTGGGGCTGGGACAACTCGTTGTGACTGAAGGATTTGGGACGAGTAGCGTAATAGATGCGTCGCGCTTTTGGATCAGCATCTTCTATCTGATACTGTCCGTTTGCAGTGTTGCGGGCCTGAACGTCTACCTCGTCTCTGTTCGTAGAAAAGCGGCGATAGCCTCGGTCTTTTCAGGGACAATTACGACACCAACGGTGACTGTCTCCGTTCTCTCCATTTCTTCTTATCTTGGCGGTGTTGATGTTAGTTTCACTCCTCTCACAATTGTGATACTTGTCGTCCCGGCCGTCCTCGTTGGTGTAGGCGCGTATGGGTTCTTTCACAAGACCTTCAAGCGGATTGGGAAATCTACTGGACGGGAGTTATCGCCAGCTTCAGTTTCCGCTCCGGTGGAGACGCCGAGGAAATACGAGTCGTTGGATCTGAAGGATATTCTCGGAGAGTGGGAGGAGTCCCAGAAGAAGGATCGAGTGGCATAGACGATGAAAGGGATGAAGGGGCTCTTCGATCTTGGCGGCAAGAGTGTTCTCAGGCTTGGGCTTCTAGTGTTATCGACACTATTGATCGTGGGTGGAAGCGTATTCTTCTACGACAGGTTGGTCTACGAAAGAGCTCTAAGTGTGGGCGGGGTGATCACAGGCTCGGGCTCGACGACCCAGACAGGACTGAATCCAGCACCTGGGACAATTCTCATACTTGCAGTCTCTGCGGTCCTCATCAGTCTCAGCGTGTTCGGGTTTCTACGTGAAGTGTTCCGTGGTAAGCGCAACAGAAAGGCCCTGGCCAAAGAATCATCACCAACAGCCTCAGTGTCGTTGCCTCTGGAAATTGGTCCACCATTACAAGTGCCGTCAATGCAGAGAGACTGGGAGGAATCTCCCAAGAAAGAAGAAAGCAAGCACTAGGGGCACCGGTCCGTCTTTGAGTTTTTGATAGATCAGGAATGAATCGTGGAAGAATATGCACCACGGGAATTGCCTCTGATGATTACACGTGGTCAACATAGTACCCGTTCAGGTTTCATAGGGTAACACAGACTAGAAGTCGCGCTACTCGCGTGGTCCGTCGTTACTAGAGAAAAAGGATTGGGGAGGTGAGAGAGTAGAATGAAGTTTTTCAAAGTAGAATGGACAAAGAAGAAGGGCACCATTGCTCTCCTGGCGACGGCCCTTGCCGTCTCGAGCTTCGTGCTGGGAGGTTATGTGGCGACAGGTAATTGGAATCCCTGGGGCAACAGACACTACTACCAAGTGCTGAACGCCAATTTCCAGGAGTGTTATACTCCTGCAGGCGGCGTTCCTGAGTGTCAGTCAAGTCACAATGTGCTATTCAACACTGGCGCGCAGTATGTAGAGAAGTTGGTGACTTCAAACAACGAAGGGTTCTGTACAGTCAGTGCAACCTGCTCGTTCAACTTCATTGCCATGTCAAGCACAGTTACCGCTCCAACCGCTGGTGAGTCGTCTACAGGTACAACTACCGCAGCAACGAGTGGTGACTGTGGTGTTGCAGGCGGTACTGGTGGTCAGAACGGTGCAGAGCTTACGACTAACGGCTTCGCAGCCGCGGCAGGTGCTGTCACGGACATTTCAGGGAATTCTCCACAGAGCTCGACAGTCGTAAAGACCTTCACTGACGCAACCGCGGCCACTACCGTTGCACAGAGTTGCCTCGTCAATCAAGCAGCCAACGCCTCCGCCAACAGAGTCGATCTCGCGGCAGCAACCTTCACAGCCATCACACTCCAAATCGGTGACACGATCCAGATCACCTGGACGATCACTTGGACGTGGAGCTAAGACAGATCATCGAGAGCTCACAAGAAAAGACTAACACCCGAGCTCGGATGTTTCAATCTCCGAGTAATCCACGATTCTAAGAATTGATCTGTTCCGACCGCTGCGACTTCGGTCTTTATGGAGTTTCAATGGCTAAGTGGTTGCTATGCCTCGTAGGTTCCAAGAACCAAAGTCATCTGTTACAACACGTGTATTCGTTGCCAGTTGCCTAGGTTCTCGAAAGAAAGGGCCTGTAGATGAGACTCCGCACGAGTTCTGCGCTTCAATTGCAAATTTGGATTGAGCTGGTGCACCGCCTAGATCAGAGGTAAACTTTCGAGTGTGAAGAGTCGTGACTATCAACCTGTTTTCCATGGCGCACGGTCGGGTCCGGATGAGAATTCACCGCAAGCGGCTAGTATTCGGTTTCCTGATCTCGCTTTTTCTTCTCGTCGGGTTCGTTAGGCCTGCTTTTGCTGCTGGTGTCACTTTTGTAACATCTGCCACAAATGCGGGGGCCAATTTCGTAGCGACAACAGCGGCAGTGAGTGTCAATGCTGGGGATACCGTTGTTGCCATTGGCGGTGCCCAAAGTGGAAGCGTTGTATTCACCGATAGTGAATCTGATACCCCGACTCTAGTAAACACTGAGGTTGACGGCGGTGCAACTATCTTTGAACAAATGTCGTACCTCACGGTGGCCACGACAAGTGCGACCTATACTGTAACCGCGACATTCTCAGGCGGAACGTCTGGTAGAAATTCATTGGTCGTTCTAGTGTACCGCGGGGTAACTAGTGTAGGAAGTAATGCTATCAATACTGGCTCGAGTACTAGTCCGAGCGTTGTTTTAACGACCGCAAGAAGTAACGATTATGCGGTTGCGGGATTCAGTTGGGGCGGGAACAGTGGTGACTGCACTACGGGTCTCGTGGGCAACGACAGGGCTCTCGTAGCCTCGGGCGGTTCAACCTCCCGAGTCACCGGTTCCGGATTTGATAACACAGGCAGTACCTCCGTTACGAATACTGAGTGTCTCGGAACAAGTTCAGCGTGGGTAGCGATCGCAGTTGACCTCAGAGGCAATGTCGCGTCCACCCAGTCCCTCTCCGCTTCAGTAGGTTCATCGTCAAGCCTTTCTGAGAAGAACTCGGTCTTCCGGTCACTGAGCGGTTCTTTGACTCTAGCATCAAGTCTCACCCAGAAGGACTCGGTCTTCAGATCCCTAAGCAGTTCTCTGACTATAGCCTCGAGCCTCGCTGAGAAGAGCTCTCTCTTCCGAACACTAAGCGGTTCTATGAGTCTAGCCTCAAGTCCCGTTGAGAAGAATTCTATCTTCAGAACACTCAGCGGATCCCTAGCACTTACGATGAAAATGATGTTCACATCAACTCAAGCTTCCAGGACTACGTCTGTCTCCTGTACCCTTCAAGCTGGGGTGGCTACCAGCTGCACTCTCAATCCAACTTTCTCGATTACCACTGCACCGAGTGTTGCAGGGAAGAACTCTATTTTTAGAACGGTCACTAGCTCCTTGACTCTCGGTTTAAGCCTCGCCGAGAAGAATTCCATTTTCAGATCGTTTACGAGTTCACTGACGATTAGCTCAGGGTTCGCAGAGCACACTTCGTTGTTTAGAAGTCTAAGCGGCTCTTTGACCCCGGCCTCAAGCCTCGTTGAAAAGTCGTCATGGTTCAGGTCTCTTACCGGATCAGTGACCATAACGGGTGCTCAGACAAAGGGTCTGACCCGAACGCTGACTGGATCGTTCGGCGCTTCCTTCTTCTTTACTGAGAGATCATCGCTGTTCAGATCTCTAGTCAGTTCTCTGACCGTAGCCGGTTCAGAGACAAAAAGTCTCGCGCGAAGCTTGAGCGCCTCCTTGAGCACCGCTTCTACCTTTGTCGAGCATACTTTCCTGTTCAGATCCCTGTCTGACTCACTAAGCATTGTGGAATCTCAGACTAAGAGCTTCGCAAAGATCCTCAGCGATTCTCTCGGTTCCGCTTCCGGATTTGCCGAACACACTTCACTCTTCAGGACTCTAGTTGGTTCTCTGACTCTAAGTGGTTCCGAGATCAAAGGCCTCGCCAAAGCTTTGACCGCCTCACTGGGCTCGGGGTCAAGCTTCGGCGAGCATGCCTCTCTCTTCAGGAGTTTCTTCAGTTCATTGAGCCCGTCAAGTTCCGTGTTGAAGGCTCGCACCATAACTCTGACCGGTTCATTGGGCTCGGCCTCAGGCGTTGCCGAAAAGAATTCCCTATTCAGGTCCCTGTCTGGATCACTGTCCTTAGCGTCTAGTTTCGTTGAGAAGTCATCACTCTTTAGAGCTCTCTCAGCTTCCCTGGGCTCCACCGCAAGCTTCGTGGAACATACTTCCCTGTTCAGGTCCTCATCATCGTCTCTGACTCTAGCTGGTTCCGGGACCAAGGGGCTTACCAAGGCCTTGAACGGTTCCATGGGCTCAGCTACAGGTCCCGTAGAACATACCTCTCTCTTCAGATCCCTGACCGATTCCTTGACACTATCCGTCTCTGAGACGAAGGGTCTCGCCAAGACTTTTAGCGCATCAATCGCCTCAATGTCAACCGTCACAGAGCACGCCTCATTGTTCCGATCCTTTTCCGGTTCGTTGACTCTTTCGAGCTCCGTTCTGAAAGCCCGTGCCGTAACCCTAAGCGATTCACTCGGTTCGACTTCAAGTATTAACGCGAAGAATTCGCTATTCCGGTCTCTTTCCGGTTCCCTGGGAGTTGCTACTTCCCAGATCAAGGGTCTCGCCAAGTCTCTGATCGGTTCTATTGGTGGGTCCTCGAGTATTGCAGAACATAATTCGCTATTCCGGCTGCTGACCGGCGCGCTTGGCTCAACTTCGAGTTTTGTAGAGCATGTCTCATTGTCTAGGTCTCTGACTAGCTCTATTGGTTCAGTATCAGGGTTCGTTGAACGGACCTCACTCTTCAGAGCTTTCAGTGGCTCGCTGGGTTCAGCCTCAAGTTTCTCAAAGCACCTATCACTCTTTAGATCGCTCAGTGGTTCGTTGACCGGGGTCTCAAGTTTCGCAGGGCATACTTCCCTGTTCAGATCCCTTTCAGGCTCACTAGGTTTTTCGAGTTCTGTTCTGAAAGCTCGTGCTGTGACCCTAAGCGGCTCATTTGGATCGGCTTCGAGCCTCGCCGACCATCTATCTTTGTTCAGGTCCCTGATCAACACACTTGGCTCAGCTTCCAGTTTCGTCGAGCATACTTCGCTTTTCAGATCCCTGAGTACTTCGCTTGCTTCTGCCTCGAGTTTTGTCAAGCACCTGTCGGCGGTCAGGTCGTTAACAGGCTCTATAGGTTCAGCGTCGACTCCAACCGAGAGAGATTCATTCTTCAGGTCTCTAACTGGTACGCTTGCCTCGGCTTCAAGTCTGGCCGAGAAGTCATCCTTTTTCAGATCCTTCTCGGGCTCGATAGCTTTAGCATCGAGCCTCGCTGAGAAATCAGTCCTTGCAAGATCTCTCTCAGGATCGATAGGCCTCGCGAGTTCTGAGACCAAGGGCCTCTCCAAGGCGTTGAGTGCTGCCTTAGGTCCGGCTTCGAACATTGCTGAGAAGTCAGGGTACTTTAGGTCCCTAACTGACTCTATGAACCTTGGAGCCTCTCTACTCAGAGGCCGTGCTGTAAACCTGGGCAGTTCGATCGGGTCTGCGTCAATCTTTGCTGAGCATACTTCCCTGTTTAGGTCGTTTTCTGATTCGATAGGCCTTGCTTCTTCGTTCTTCCGAGGCCGCACCCTAACCTTGACTGCGACAGTAGGATTGGCTTCGAGTCAGGTGGAGCATACATCACTATTCAGAACATTTTCGGATTCCCTGAGTTTTGTTGCTTCATTCTTCAGAGGTCGCACTCTCAACTTGGGAGGATCAATGGGATCATCCTCAACCCTTACCGAGAAGACGTCACTCTTCAGGTCCTTTGCTGGTGCCTTGGGGTCAGCCTCTAACTTTGCAGAACATGTCTCGCTCTTCAAATCGCTCTTTAGTTCGTTTGCCTCAGCCTCGAGCCTTGTCGAGCATACCTCGCTCTTCAGATCACTGACTGGTTCGTTCTTCCCGACTTCAGGCCTTGCCGAGAAGAGTTCATTTTTCAGGTCGTTGATCGGTGCGCTTGCTCCAGCTTCAAGCTTCGTTGATCACACTGGCTTCTCCAGATTGATGAGCGCTTCGTTTGCTTTGGCTTCAAGCATAGCGGAAAAATCGTCCTACGTCAGATCACTTAGTGGTTCTCTGACCGTAGCCAGTTCGGAGATCAAGGGTCTGGCCAGAACCCTGACCGGCTCGATAGGTTCATCATCAGGTTTTGCCGAGCACACCTCATTGTTCAAGTCTCTGAGCGATTCGATTGGTCTTGCTAGTTCTTTCTCCAGAGGTCGCAGCGTAACCCTCATAGCGACCCTGGGATCGGTTTCAAGTTTCACAGAACATATCTCGGTGTTCAGATCTCTATCTGATTCGCTCGGTTTCGTAGCCTCCTTCTTTAGAGGCCGCACCGTCAACTTAAGCGCCTCAGTAGGCTCAGCCTCAAGCCTTGGAGAACACACATCGATTTTCAGATCCTTCTCAGATTCACTAGGTCTCACAGCCTCTTCATTCAGAGGTCGAAGCCTGACGGTGACCGCGTCCATAAGTTCGGGTTCGAGTCTTGCAGAACACACGTCCCTGTTCAGGTCTTTGACTAGTATGCTAGGCCTTGCAGGTTCACAAACCAAGGGCCTTGCGAGAGGGTTGGTCGCCACACTAGGTGAAACGTCCACTCTCTTGGAGCATACTTCTCTCTTCAGGTCGTTGACCGATTCAATTGGATATGTGACATCTCAGTCGGAAGGCCGTGCCCTAATCTTAACCGCGACAATAGGCTCAGCTACAACGTTCTTTGAACATTCTTCACTTTTCAGGTCTTTGTCCGATTCTCTGGGTTTTGCAGCATCCTTCTTTAGGGGCCGCACCGTCAACTTGAGCACTTCAATTGGTTCGGCCTCGGGTATCACAGAGCGGACCTCATTCTTCAGGTCTCTCTCAGGATCCCTGACGCAAGCCAGTTCGCAGGCAAAGGGTCTCGCGAAGGCCTTGAGCGCATCACTAGGTTCAGCATCAGGCTTCCTAGAACATATCTCGCTTTTCAGATCTCTCGCAGATTCACTTGGTCTTTCAAGCTCTCAGCAAAGGGGTCGAAGCATAACACTGAGTGCTTCGTTGGGAATGGCCTCGAGTTTCGCCGAGAAGTCATCTGTCTTCAGGTCCTTCAGCAACTCCGTTGGTGTCGCTATTTCTCAGAGCAAGGGTTTCACCGAGCCCCTCACCGCCTCGCTAGGTGGCGCTTCCATATTTTCTGAGCACACTTCGTTGTTCAGATCATTGTCCGACTCGATCGGTCTAACCGCTTCCTACTTCAGAGGTCGCGCCATCTACCTGGGCGCCTCAATAGGTTCAGCATCAAGCTTCTCTGAACAAGTCTCACTGGTGAGATCTCTCTCTGGATCGTTATCTTCAGGTTCGAATGGTGGAGAGAGTTCTTCGTTCTTCAGATCTCTGAGTGGTTCATGGAGCATGAAAGCAGTTTATGCGCGGGGAGCAAAGTTTGTGCCTGTGTCCCTGGGGACAAACTTTGGCAGTGGAGAAGTTCTAATGGGCCGCTATGGTTGTTTCAATTGTAGCAGTAATACAGGGGACTTCGCCTTCCTCGTGATCGCTCTCGGAGTAGCAGCTTTCGGTGTATACGCTGTTAAACAACGATGGCAATACAGTAGGCCTGAAGAAGATCATCAAGATGATGAGCAAGTAATAGTGGATCAGGGAGGATGGGAAACGAAATCTTTCGACAGCAAGGAACCGTCGACAAAGGCATCCGGGGATGATGAAGGCTGGGAAACCAAGCCTGAAGGCTAGGAACGAAATCTCCAGCTCACTGTATGGTGTTCGAAGTCAAGGATTTCCGTAGCTATTATAAACACTGAATCACAGAATGTCCCCTTCCATGGATAGGATGGAGAAGACTACAGAGAAGAAAAAGGGATTCGTCAGAGAATTTACCGACTTTCTCCAGACGTTTGGTGTGATCGGCCTCGCGATAGGCTTCGTGATAGGCGTCGCGTCGTCCGCCGTCGTGAACTCTCTTGTCAAAGATCTCATCAATCCGATAGTAGGACTTGTCTTGCCCACGGGAAACCTGGCGTCGCTGAACGCGACTGTCACCTCTCCGGTCTCAGGGAAACCGTCAGTGTTCCTTTATGGAGATTTCATTTCGCAAGTCATCTACTTCATCGTTATCGCGCTAGTGGTCTTCCTAATGTACAAGCAGCTAAAGCGCATGGGCCTCGCAAAGCTCTAGTCCCGGAAGATCTTCTGAGCCGCTCACCGCGGGGGATAGTAGAACTGTATTCCAGCAAGAACGTATTGCACCGCAATGGCAGCTATGAAAAGAGACATTATTCTCGCAATTACCGCAGCTCCAGTCTTACCCAGCAGGCGGTAGATTCTGTCGGTTTGTCTTAGGACAACCCAGCTTACGAACATGACGATTACAATTGCACTAAGGGCAACTATGATTCCGGACGATTGAATCGAGATGAGGGTCAAGGTTATCGCTCCGGGGCCAACAAGTAGCGGGAATGCTATTGGGAAAACGGCTGTCTCCTCGGCGGAGACAAGGGTTAGTTTGTCCATGCGTTCACCGCGGAAAATGATCTCAATCGACAACAAGAGCAGAACCAGTCCTCCCGCGATCTGGAAGCTCTCTAGCGATATTCCGAATAATAGCAAGACTTCTTGACCGATCAGGGCGAAAGCAGCTAAGAGTATGGCCCCGACAACCGCGGCGGTTCTGAAAACCTTCCGCTTCTCATCAACGCTCATAGGTTTTGTAAGCCCGGCAAAAATGGGAACAGGACCCAGCGGGTCCACTATTACAAACAGGGCAACTGTTGCTTTCAGTAGGTCAAGGAGAAACGTGTCTATGGAAGCCATTTTGTCATCTTTTTTCTCGCTCGTTCGGAGCTTTTTGTGGTGGGCCGGGAGGGATTTGAACCCACGACCTTCGCCGTGTGAGGGCGACGTCCGTTCTGTGCAATCATATTGCTTACCAGGCTGGACTACCGGCCCAACGAGTGGGGAATCGGAAGGTGACTATATTTCATCTTTCGAAACGGGGAAATTCTACGGCTGTTTCTAGCGGAGAAGCCTAACGTTTGTGCCTTGAGGATTCTCTTCTATAAGTCGAAATAAGGGGATGCACCTTCCCCCGGCCTTCTCAATCTTCACAAGCGCCCGCGGAGAGAACTTGAACGCTGCAATTGTGAGCTTCTCTTTCGGGATACCCGACCCGAGAACCTTTCCTGGAACTACGATCACGTCTCCAGTCTTGGCTAGTCTCGATACTTGTCCTAGGTTGAGGACGATTCTGGTTCTTCGTGATTTGCCCAAGAAACTTGCGACTGTTAGCCAGAGGGGCGCTTGGTGTTGCCTGCCAGCGCGTTTGAGATAACTTATCGTATTGAGCATCTCGGGGTTTGTAGGTCGATGGTCTCGCACTGAAGAGTCCTCCTGGCAGGGAAGCGTTTCATCCTGAATCGGTACCAATAAAGCCTTTGGAGATCAGACCCGTGTTTCGAAAACTGCCACAGTAGTTAGAGCCTAGCTTATCGTCTGGACCTTCAGAATCTCCGTCTTGCCAGACGGGCCCTTAGGGTCACCGGCAATTATGACGACTCTATCGCCCTTTTTCGCAAGTTTCAACCGAACCACTGATCTCTCGGCCTCATGGAAAATCTCCTCGCTAGTACTGAACTCTCTAGTGAGTAGAGTTTGAACTCTCCAAGAGAGGAGCAGTTGCCGTTGCACTTCTGGATGAGATGTTAGGGCAACGATTGGGAGCGGAGGCCGATACTTTGAGACAAGACGTGCGGTTCTCCCGGTGCGAGTTGGTGCGACTATCGCCGAAGCTGAGACTTGCAAAGCTGTCTCGCAAGCTCCCAGTGCTAATGCGTCGGCTTGACCGTGTTCGTACCATGATCGACGTTGAGGCGAGATCTCTTTTGGAAGAAATCTCTCGGTTTCCTCGGCGACCCTTCCTAGGATCAGAGCTGCCTCGACGGGATATTTGCCGATCGCCGTTTCTTCGGAGAGCATTACGGCGTCTGTGCCGTCGATAATCGCGTTCGCGACATCCGTCACTTCGGCTCTAGTAGGTGTGGGAGACGAGATCATAGACTCTAGCATCTGCGTTGCGGTTATCACAGGCTTTCCGAATCGGTTGCTCTCGTGGATGATCCTCTTCTGTATTATCGGGACAAGTTCGAGTTTGAGTTCTACTCCGAGATCGCCTCTGGCAACCATGACTCCGTCGGCTTCCTGGACGATCTCCTCGAGATTATCGACTGCTTCTCTCTTCTCTATCTTGGCAACGACAAATATCTCATGGCCATTGGTCTCGGCAACTTTTCTTGCGGTTTTTATGTCGTCGACTTTCTGGACGAAGGACACGGCGATGATGTCGACTTTGTTCTCGACTCCGAACTTGATGTGTTCCTTGTCCTCACTTGTTACTGCTGGGACCCGGATTCTAAGCCTTGGGAGATTGACTCCTTTTCCCGAGGTCAGATCGCCGCCGTTGATTACGCGTCCTTCGACCTCGTCTCTCTTGGTTCGTAGGACTTCGATCCTGATGGTTCCATCTGCGAGGAATATCGTATCGCCTTTCTTGACTGCTTTGGGAAGGTCTGGATAGGCGATAGGAATCTTGGATTTGGCGTTGGTTGGCTTGGTTGTCAGGCTGATCTTGTCGAGTCTTTGAAGGTGAAGAGGTTCGCTTGCGAGTTTGCCTACTCGCAGCTTTGGTCCGGGCAAGTCTTGGAGAATGGCTACAGGACGGTGGAGACGTTCGCTGACCTGTCGAATAGTTCTGATGATGCGAACGTGTTGATCGTGCGTTCCATGGGAGAAGTTGATGCGTGCAACATCCATTCCCGATTGGATCAGTTTAGTTAGCACTCTGGAGGAATCTGATGCAGGGCCGATGGTGCAGACGATCTTGGTAGCTATGGTGCTCGCTCTAGTTGTCAGCGTGCTCGCGACCCGTTGCTAGTCCGATCCCATTATTCATAACACATTCCTCGGGGGCTAGGGTCGTCTTCTTCAAGTCTCCCACGCCTCCTGGTTCGCTGGAATCAAGAAGGGGGGGATAGAGGTGTCTCTGAAACCGATATCCTTGGAGGCGGAGAATCCGAGGAAAAAATCGTTACGTTTTTCGGAAAGTAGCAGTGTCTTCCTGAGGATTGCTTATTGGGCCGCGACCAGAACTTCGACTGGTTCCGGCTCTTCCGTGATGGCTCGTGTTGGTTTAGCGAAGGTGTAGACTAGGGCGCAGCCTTTTTCGTCTATTCGGAGCTCTACGGCCCCTGTGGGTGCGCCCATAATGTCTAGCAGCTCTGCGACGTCTTTGGGAACGCGGAGGTATGCTGCTTGTTTGATGACTAACGGTTTCACGCTCTGAGTCAAGTTACATCTTCCAAGCAAGTAATGGTCGCGGGGTCGAGATTGACGTTCCGGAACCATCATAAGTTGCAAGCAGTGTCTTGGGATTGAAGGGTGTGCGTGTTCGTGTCTGTCTCGGCAGCATTTCAGAATATTATGGTTGTGCTTCCGATCCGTTGCCTCGAGCATGATTCATAGATCTGAAACTCGCCCATTATCAGCCCTGATCTCGAATCTGAGCCTACGGTAAAATTTCGGCTGAAAATCGTTCGGAAATCGCGGGATAAGCAAACGCCCATCTCATCGAAGTCCAGACCGTGCTTTGATCAGCTGGACTAGCCCAGAATTGGTGCCAGAGGGGAAATCTTCCAGGAAAAAAGGGGGTATGTTTCAGCGTCTTTGCGCGGCATGAGCGGTCGGCGCGGAAAATCCGAAGGGAAGAAAACTGGCCATTTCTCCACCGTGACCTTGATTCCGTCAGCAGTCATAGAACCCCAGCCGCTTTTCGCGCGCCCATCGCGAAAGAATCATTCATTACTCGTCTAATGCAACTAGAAGCTACTGTTACCCCTCTAGCCTAGTAACGTGTAGCTTTAGTTGAGTGATATGGCTCTCGTCGCTTGCTCGAACTGATTCCGAGAATAAACTTGCTGGACATGTGACTGGACTTAGCGAAGATACTTGCGGTTCAATCTTTCAAAGGTGGAACTGGGAAAAGCACTGTCAGCGCCAATCTGGCGGTCACACTTGCCAAGCTTGGCAAGAGGGTCGCCGTGGTCGATCTTGACCTGGAAGGACCAGGACTGCATGTTATCTTCGGAATATCAGATGGAGAGATACGGGCGACAATAAACGATGTTCTGCAGAGTTCCATCCCTGTCAACGATGCTGTCCTTGATCTAACCCCTCGACTGGGCATCGAATCTGGCTGTCTTCTCTTCTGTCCGGCAGGACACAGGCTCGAAGAGATTCTCAAGATGGTCGACACTGGCTTCAACCTCAGTCGCTTCAAAACAGTTCTCAATATTCTAGCTACTGAATACCAGCTTGACTATCTTCTAATCGATAGCCATCCTGGAATCGAAAAGGACACGATCCTTTCGATGGCGGTCTGCGACGTGGTCGTCCTCTTGTCCAGGGTCGATCACCAGGACATGTTCGGAAGCGGCGTCATGAACGAGGTAGCGAGCCAGCTGAGGAAACCCGTGGTCTTGATACTCAACATGATACCGAGCAGCGTGGGAGACAAGGAGTCCAAGAAGATCGGAGACAAAATAGCAGGCCTCTTCAACCTCCAAGTCCTGACAGCCCTCCCGTTCAACTCTGATGTCTTTGAAAATCTCAGCAGAGGAGTATTCGTTCTAGAACATCAGAAAGATCCACTCACCAAGAGATTCACAGAGCTCGCCGAGAACATGATAGGCGTTATCGATCGAGCATTGCAAGTCGGAGAAAACTATGGCGACGGATCTGCTCCCCAATCGGTCGGCTAGATTTGCTCAACCGCTAAACTACTCCATCGCTATCATAGCGCCCCCATATACTCTCTTTTTCAGATCAGGAGGAGTGTTTGCGGATCATAGAGCGAAATTGAACTACTAGGGTTTCGACAGATTTCTCGGTTCTTTACAAAAGTTGTTACAACTTCACTGAATCGAGCTAAAATTCAATCATGTCCAGTAGATTCGTGTCAACTTTCCAAATCTTCTATAACCCCCCACAGTTCTCGTAACCCGGCCTCACCTTGAGCTACCAGATGGCAGACGAATACTTCCAGCGGATACACCAGATAATGTCTCTACTAGACGATGAGAATGTGGAGATCATTGGCGCGATGAAGAAGTTCGGACCTCGAAACCTCCAGTCCATCGCCAGGAAATCCGGCGTTCCATACCCAACTGTCTATACTCGCGTCAACAAGCTCGGAACCCAGGGATTGCTCGACACCTGGACCTATCCCAACCTTGCCAAGATCGGATTAGCCCGATCCATGGTTCTACTAACCCCGAGCCCCGGTCGAGAGGTGATAGCCAGCGAAGCGCTCAAGATTCCAGGCTTCTGGCTCTGGGTTGCAAGATGCACGGGCGAATGCAACGGATACTACTCGCAGCACGCCGTCCCTGTCGAAAACAGACAGGACTTTGTCCAGTACTTGGATCAAATCGTCTCATCGGGTCTCGCCGCAAGCTACAGGATCTTCTGGCTCGGCGACTACCACTCCCACATTCCCAACTTCGAATACTACGATTTCAAGAAGAGAGCCTGGAGATTCGACTGGCCAGCATGGCTCAGCATGTTTACGAAAGGCAAGACGCAGAATGTATCTGAGGAGAAGGAATCGTCGAAAGACGACTTTGACAAGAACGACCTATTGATTCTCAAAGAGCTGATGAAGGATGCTCGAAAGAAGCTCTCCGAACTCTCGCAGATGATCGGAATGACGCTTCCAGCAGCCAAGTATAGATTCGACAATCTCGCCCGGCGAGGATTCCTACAAGATTATGTCATACAAGTCCTTCCTTACCCACCGGAGATATCGGACCTCTACGAGGTTCGGTTGGACTTCGGTGAACATAAGGCGATGATGGCAAAAGAGAACTTGTTCAAACGTCTACCATTCGTCTTGAACTACTCACGGATCAACGGGACAAACTCGATAACCATCAGAGTCTACCTCCCTCGAACAGAAGTTAACAACCTCTTGACATTGCTATCAGCTCTCGTCAGAGGAGGCGCAATAGATCGCTTCTCCTACATGCTTCTAGATCCGATGACTATACAGGCACAGACGTTCCACTACAAGGCTTTCGACGACAAGTCAGGATGGCACTACGACAATCACGAATACCTTGCAGCTCTCCGCAAGCTTGCATCATCCCTAGACAAGGCGGAACCTCCCCCTGTGACCTTTCAACCATCTAAAGGCCTGACTGTTACGATGATGTAGCAGCGCTTTCGGCGGGATCAATCCGGTCTGTAGACCGGTTCGGCTTTAGAATCTAGCTATTGGAAGCTCATTACAGGAGAGCTTTGGAAGGTCACTTGAATATCTTCCTCCTTGTCGAAAGCTGAAGACACTCTCCTTAGCTGCTCAAAGTATTCCAAGTTGTCGTACCGCCAACCCGTGTTGTCCTCGTAGAACTCGTAAGAGAAGGTTTGCGCCCGGATGGTCATTGGGTCGAGCATTACGAATGTGAACCCTGCAAGAACCCCGGTACGCGAAAGTGCGGAGAGCATCGTGAGAAGGTTGTTCATCTCGGCCCTAGGAAGATACATTCTCACGGCGATCGAATTGGAACCTTCCACTCTAGACAGTGTCCTTACAATAGGAAGGGTGCTCAACACTCTCTCGCCGTGGCCCAAACCTTCCCTTGTCTTGAAATCCAGCACCATTTCGTAGAGGTCGGAGATTTCAGGGGCGAAAGGCAACATGTCGATGACGTATTCGCGGATGAATCCAGATCGCTCTAGATTGTCGAAGCGATACTTGACGGCAGGGACTGTCATGTCCAGAAGGCGCGCCAGTTGGGTCAGTTTTGTTCGACCGTCTTTGACAAGTTCTTTCAAAATGATCAGATCTTTCTTGTCAAAGCCTCCACCGAGTTGAGCCTCCTTGCGTTGAGTATGAAGAGGCTTTGCAGCCAGCTCCTGGAGCCATCTTGGCCAGTCGAAGGTCCATGTCTTTTTCATCGCGTCATAGTAACTGAAGTCCGGGAGCGGTGATATTGCCTCCCCTAACCATAAGACGCGATATCTAGTCGCGATTCCGGAAGCGACGATTTTCTCAAGGTATTGCTCAAAATCCCAACGTTTCCCGAAAGGAATCGCGTGAGTCGAGTAGTAACCATTGCACTCCCCCATACAACGAATGAGCCTCAACCAATAGCCCGGAATCCGAAGAGCTTCCGGCGCCAGAAGTTCCCTGCCTGGCTTCGTGGTAAGTAGGACCATCGCTCTGACCAGGCCTAGTTTGGCATAGTTGGGATGGATCCATGTTCTGAGAAGCCCCTCCTTTTCCAGTCTCGATACTCTCGCGTGGACAGTCGGCCGAGGAATTCTTGTTTTGTCAGCTATGAGCTGGAGGTTTCTGAGACCATACTTCTTCATCGCCGTCGCGATCTTGACATTCCCGGGATCTAAGAAGGAGACGAAGCGATTGATCCTCTCCAAGTATTCTTGGGGGGCGATCTGGCTCAAATATGGTCGAAAGAAAATAGGGAACGGTCGGAACTTTTCAAGGTTTTGCTTACATGGGAATCGTATTTGGAGTTGGAGGACTTTCATCGCCTCGATGGGACAGTAGACTCACCTCACATAGTAAGGGATAAGTCTTTAACTTATGTCATTCTGAGGAAGCTTTGTCGAGCGGAATCTTAACAATGTGCCGAGTTAGGTTTATCTCCGCTCATATGATGTCGAGGTAGGTTTATCTCCGCTCATATGATGTCCAGATGCGGGGTAAGGGCGTGATTGGAGAGTAAGGTTGAAGAGGAAAGGGCGGCCTCCCCGGACAAGGTCAGGCTGTTTCTCGGACGGTATCCTGAATACGAGAAGACCCTTCGGCTGGCCGTTGCTCATGAGGAATCAACGGGTTCCTCGGATGGTCAAGGGTGGCAGTGGCACGACGTCGATACGCACCCAACCAAGTTAATTCGGCTTGTAACTGAGGGAATTGCTAAGATAAGTCTCAGGTCAAGGCAGGCGACTTACTATCTTCTAAGGGAAAGAGCTACAGTGAAGAAGAGCCTCAAAGAGGTCTCTTGATCGTCCAACCACTTTGAGAATGCAATCCCCAATGGGCGGCGCTTGACTGGTTCAGGCCCATTGAGCAGGTCTGTTCTGACACTTAAGATTCCTAAGGACCAGATAACGGCGCGTTTTCGAGCGTTGGCCGAGAGAGTAGAGACGTTTGCATAGGCTGGGGGAGAAACTCTTACGGGCTTAGCCGATTTCTGTCTCGTGGAAACATCGTCGTTTCCCTAATGTTTTCTCTACCGGTCATTTTCATCGTCAACCGCTCCAGACCGATGGACCAGCCTGCATGTGGCGGGGCACCATAGCGGAAAGAGTCTACGTAGAACTTGAAGTTCTCGGGATTCAGTCCCTTCAACTTGAGCTGTTGAATGAGCAGAGCTGGAACGTGTATGCGCTGGGTTCCAGACGCGATCTCCAACCCTCGATAGATGAGGTCGAATGCTCTGGAGGTCTTACCATCTTGATCGGGCATTGCATAGAATGCTTTCTGTTCTGACGGCCAGCCGACTATGAAGAATGCTTCCTCCCTCAGAAGCTGGGAGAGCCTCTTTTCCTGCGTTTTCGAAAAGTCGTTTCCAACCTGGATCTCTTCGCCATTTTTGCGTAGAAGCTCGATTGCGTCTCTGTATTGCACGCGTTTTAGCGGCAGGAGGAGTGGTTCGAGTTTCCGACCTATTTTCTCCAGCTCTTCGATGCTCGATGCGGAAATCTTCCTGATGCATTCCGCGAGAAATTCTTCAAGGACCTTCATCACATCCTCGTCTGTCGAGAACGCCTGCTCGATGTCCATCTGCCGGACCTCGTTGAGGTGCGTAGGCTGTTCGAACTTTTCCGCTCTGAATACTGGTAGAACGGTGAATACTTTCTCGAAGGATATGGCGCACATTTGCTTGTAGAGCTGAGGCGATTGGGCGAGGTAGGCGTCTTTCTCGAAATATTTCAATGAGAAGAGTTCGGCGCCGCCTTCGCTTGCTGAGGCTATGATTACAGGCGGTTGTATCTCTACGTAACTTCGCGTGGTGAAGAATTCTCGGAAGGTTTGGAGGATGCGTGATTGGATTTTGAAAATGGCGTTTGATTCTTCGCTGCGGAAGTCTAGGAATCTCCAGTTGAGCCGGGTCTCTAGAAGAGTGTTCTGAACGCCTCTCGGGTCGAGGGGTAGAGGGGTCTCCGCTCGGTTCACCACTTCCAGCTGTTCTGGAATGACTTCGATTCCCTTCTTGGCGATCTTGCTCGAGACTACTCTGCCTTTGACTAGGATGACGTCTTCTTGGTGGAGTGTGCTGATCTCCTTGACGATGTCTATGCTCACCTTTGCCTTGGGAGCCGTTACTTGGACGATTCCTACCATGTCTCGGAGAAGGATGAACGAGATTCCTCCTAGGACCCTTACGTCGTGAACCCAGCCTGCTAGGACGACATCCTTGTCCATGAGCTCTTTGAGCTGAGAGGTAAGAGCAGTGCGGATCAGATGGGACATTTGGCCGGAAGAGCTACCAGACAGGGCCGTTCAGCTTGCAAACGAACAATTGGATTCTTTTAGGGCTTCTTTTTCGGTTCTGTTAACTCTTTGTTGGTTGAGTTAGCTTCGGGGCATCGACTCCGCGGATTACCGTAGGCGTCGGGTTCCCCTTCATTGCTTCAGCTGCCCCGCCTTGCACCTCTAGAAGGATGGGAGGCCGGGAACGTGCGAACCTCACCCGTCCCCGCCGAGCCAGGTTGATAGCCGCCACCTGGTCTCGGCCCGATACCATTCGGCATCTTCCGCACCAGAGCTTGCGTTCTAGTCGTTTGTCTGATTGGAGTCTCTCCCCGTATCTCGGACAAGTCACACTGGAACCTCTAGTCTCATGCCTAGACAAACGGATAAGCGGTAGGCCTACTCATCGGGCCTTGTACTCGTCTGTCGCTGGGCCTCGCCGAAACTCCACCCATTCATCCTACCCGGATACTTTCTACCCTGACCGTTCCTTTCTGGTAGAGGGATCGAATGCCCTCAACGTTCTAGAGAACTATTGCTGTTCTCCGCTGCACCGCTAAGGCCTACAATTGTCTTTGTGGCGTTATGGAGCGGGTGGCCAGTTCTAGCGGTTCTTCGTCGCTATCCGCAGGTACTCGTTAACCATTCTCGAACAGCTCTAGCAAACGCAGAACATCACCTGCTGGAACATATTGTTGCCAGACAGATTTGACAACCAACACGAAGCAAGACAAAGGCTAAGCCTACCTAATACGTCAGAGAGACATCTGACGATAAGTTACCAGAATCTTTTCTACCAATTCTCGACATCGGGCCCTAAGGGTTCCCGGCAATGCTCCCGATTGTCATGGTCGTGCTGGACGGTGCTAGTGGTAGGGTTGGCGCCAATATGTCGCCTCTGGAAGCGGCTTCTACACCGAACCTAGATGCTTTGGCCGGGAGAGGTAGTATGGGACAAATGTACACCGTCGGCGAAGGTATTGCCCCTGAGAGTGATGCTGGCGTTTTCTCTCTACTAGGATATGATCCGCTTGAGACTCACCTGTCGCGGGGCGTAGTCGAAGCTCTCGGTGCTGGCGTCGAATTTGACGATGGTGACCTTGCACTGCGGGCGGGCTTTGCGACTGTCAAGGGTGACAAGCTTGTGGACAGGAGAGCCGGAAGGAACCTTTCGACATCGGAGGCTCAGAAGCTAGGCGCTGCTCTGAACAAGGAATTGCGTCTCAAATCAGCTGTCCGGTTTGTTTTCAAGCCGACTGTGGGTCACAGGGCGGTGGTGGTCTTCTGTGCTGACGGGCATCGGTTTTCCTCGAACATATCCAACTTTGATCCGGCCTATGTCAGAAAGGGCAACATCAGTTTGGCTCAGCCAGGCGTGAAAGAGTATGACATTCCAAGGTGCGAGCCGCTGGACAAGTCTGATGAGGCCATTGTGAGTGCGGCACTAGTCAACGAATTCGGTTTCAAAGCGAGATCGATTCTAGATAATCATCCGGTAAACGAGACGAGGAAAAAGAAAGATATGATCCCGGCGAATTTTGTGCTGATGCGGGACGCGGGAATCTCCAAGCCACACGTCCAGGCATTTCAGGCGAGATGGGGTGTGGACTCGTTGATGATCGCGGATCTCCCAGCTGAGCTTGGTATCGGACGATTGCTCGGGATGGATGTCAGGGAGCTAGAGCCCGGGACGGGACCCGATGATTATCGTAAGCGCGCAAAGCTTGTCCTTGATTTCATCGGCAGGTTTGGTTTTGTCTATGTTCACTTGAAGGGTCCTGATGAACCAGGCCATGATGGACTGTTCGATTTGAAGAGGAAGAGGATCGAGGAGATCGACAAGGGGTTCTTTTCTGTCTTGGTAAAATCGGCCCGATTGAGCGGTCTAGTCGTAGCAATTACGTGTGATCACTCGACGCCTGTCGAGGACAAGGGGCATAGCGACGATCCAGTGCCCGTGCTTGTGACAGGTGGCAAGACGAAGCCAGACGGGTCCCTCAGGTTCACGGAGAGAGGAGCTGTGAAAGGGTCATTGGGAACTTTGAAAAAGGGTAGAATGCTTCTAGAGCGTCTGACGCAGGCTGCCTCGTAAACCTGTTCGTTCAGATCGAGATTCCCAGAAATTGTCTGATTAGGATTCCCGCTATGTAGAGGGCAAGGGAGGCGGCTAGTATGATTCCTGCGATCTCCGCGAATTGTCTCTTGAATTTTCTCGCTGATATGACGGTATCGTAGTAGGTCATCATGGCGACCAAAGCTACTCCGACGATGAGTGATATTCCGAGCGCGGTGAGCATTGAGCTTGTGAGGAAGTACGGTAATGCGAGGAATATCGCTGTGAACATGTATGATACTCCCGTATAGATTGCGCTCCACTTGGCTGATCCCTCGAAGCCCTGTTTGGCCTGGGCGTACGCAGCCGATGCCATAGCTATCGACGCGGCCATTCCCGCGACAACGCCTGCTATGCCTGCGAGCTCTGTCCGGTTGTATATTCCTAGGGAGCCTGCGTGGATTCCGGAGATCTCGACAACCGCGTCTGCGAGGCCGAGGACGATGAAGCTCATGTACTTGACTCGCCCCTCATGGATCTCGCCCATCAAGTACGACTCCTGATGTTCCTCTTCTTCCATCATGGCTTCGAACCGAGCCTTATCGGCCGGCGGGATGCTCTTCACCATCTGCCGGTAGCGTTCGTGCAGGGCGTCTTCGTGTCTCTCTAGGAATTTCATGGTGAAGGTTAGGCCGAGTGTGACGCGGAGGAGGAGGGTGAAGTAGACCTTGAGCATGTTCACCTTAACAGCGATATCGGGCGTGTACGCCTTCCAGAATTCGTAGTGGGATTGCTCGCCGCGCGCGAGATCTTCTAGGGCTTTCTTGAACGACTGGTTCTTTTCATGCCGGCTGAGCATCTGGTATACGGCGCCGTCTGTGTGTTCGTCCCGTGCGGACTTGGCGGCAAGCTTGACCAGGTCGGGGCTCAGGGTCTCCTGCAAGGAATAAGCGCCTCCCATCTGCGTTACACTGGTATTTAGTTAGCCCTGCGAGAGGAACGGGGGCCACGAAGGGCAGCGCGGGAGAAAATCGACCACCCCGGGGTCACATAATAGTTCGCGAAAAAGAATAGTTACAGCAAAAGAAAAATTGCAAGAAAAATAGTTACAAAAAGAGACGGTCGCGGGAAACGATTAGCTCGGAACTCGTTTGTGCCTTGAATGTCCTCACACTCCTCACGATCAATTATGACATAAGTTATAACATGGGGGCCAATCGTCCGGTATCTCGTGCCCAGGATTGATTGACTATGCACAGCTTCTGCTCTTAGGCGCCATAGCCGGCTTCACAATCTTCTTCGGTCTCCCCTTGGCAATTCTTCAAAATGTTAGTCCACGCAAGAAAGGCTTCCTCAACGCCCTATCGATCGGCATCTTGTTGTTTCTCGTGATCGACGTGTTCAGCCACGCATGGAATACTGCAACGTGCGTTGCATCGAGCGCTTTTACAGGAAACGCTGCGGCATGCGTAGCCTCAAGCGCAGTGGCGGTAAGCTGGTCGGTTGCTGACGCCGCAACGGATCTTATCGCTGTCTTCGGGGGACTTGCACTAGGTCTCTTAGGACTGGTGGCTTACGAGGCGAAGTACATGGCAAAAGCTCCGCCGATTGTCAAGGCGCGCGTGGAGAATGGCACCGGAACATCTCAGCTAAGTGCGACCGAACAAGCTCAACAGATCCGGATTCTTCAGGAACATAATCCTTACAGGCTTGCAATGATGATCGCGATCGGCATTGGAGCTCATAACTTTAGCGAGGGTCTCGCAGTCGGCCAGTCCTACGCCTCAGGATCCGTTGGGCTGGCTTTACTCCTCATAGTTGGTTTTGGCGCCCACAATACTACCGAAGGATTCGGGATAGCGGGCCCACTGGCTGGTCTCATCAAGAGACCTACAGCTCGTTTTCTAGCCGTTGCAGGACTTGTGGGGGGAGGTCCTACGTTTGTAGGGACCGTGGTAGGAAGTTTGTGGACTTCTGTGTTCACTTACGAGCTTTTCCTGAGCCTTGCAGGAGGAGCCATCCTCTACGTTTCCATGCTCATGTACAACTCTGGGAGAAAACAGACAACAAATCAGATACTCATGATAGGCATCTTCGTCGGGTTATGCGCAGGATTTCTCACCGATCTAATAGTAACGCTAGGCGGAGCATAAGGAAAGAAAGTGGTTAGAGGCGTTGGCTCCGACACAAGAAGGATCAGAAACAGCATTCCTCTCTCCTGCTACGAATCCTAATATGATTAGAAAAAGGGACCGCGTTAGGTCCCGAGTGAAAATCGACTATCTTATCGGAGAAGGCTTGGGCTGCGGGAGCTGCGGATGAGTAGAGCCATGTTTACCACTAGCAAGGCTTCGATGGCTTTGTCCAAGTAGGCTACGGTGTCGAGACCAACGCCTGTTGCAAAGGCAGTAGTCGCCCATAGAACGAAGAGGAAGATCGCGTAGCCGAACACGGCCGGTTGGGCAAATCTTGGCTCAAAGTTTGCTGCTATGACTGCCGCTGTGAAGATGTAGATAGTTCCCATGGCGTACCAGAGGTTCTCGTAGAAGCCCGCGTTGAAGTTGCCGTAATAGATATCGGTTAGTCCTGTGACGAAGAGTAGACCTACTGCACTCCAGCGAAGCACTGCAGACCTTTTCATCGTTTGCATCTTGTCGTGCTCCTAACCCAAGACTACGAGGTAACCTGTCATGGTTGGCGGGTGAAATGAGCAGTAGTAGCGGAAGACTCCTGACCAACTCGCAGTGAAAGTGATGGTAGCGGTTTGGTTTACATGAACTACCACGACAGTGATGCCTTTCAGGGTACTAGCCACCGGGAAGTTCTCGGTCTGCCCGGCGTGGACGACCGCGTCAAACGTGTAGGGCGGGTCCATCACGAAGTTGTGGTCCTCAGTCGTGTCCTCTATGTTGCGATAGTAGATTACGACTTTGTCGCCTTTGTTGACGGTGATGCGGTCAGGGGAGAAAGTGTCGTGTGGTATACCCCAGACATCTTGGTCAAAGGGCAGGGAGTTATTGAAGAGATAGAACGATCTAGTGGTAGGGGCCGCATACCGAACAGCATATCCAACGCTTGTGCCTACCGCAGCACCAGCCACGATAGCGACTATGCCTACGACGAGCAGTAGCTTTCCGACAGACCATTGTTTTGTCGTCGATTGTGCCATGGTAGATGGCTCCAGTTTCTCGATTCTAAGAGCTTTGTGCAGATTTTCTTTTCTTGCATAGTGGCTTGACATGGTGAAGTTGGCAGATATAGGAACCGTTCACATTGAGTACAGATCTAGCGAATTGTATTACACTCATCAGAGGAAAAAAAACGGTGTATTGGCACTAGTGACGAGAGTCTCGGTGATCTTAGCATGTGCGATTAGTCTTCACTGATGGGGACGCTGATTATCCTTGAGGGGGCTCCGTCTCCATTTCGGAGTTTGATCGGCAAGCATAGCATTAGGACTCTCTTTCCTACAAACTGTTTGGTCGCTGAATTGAGGGATTCTATGATGAAGATGCCTTCGCCGAGAAGGGTCTTGTGTGCAATAGGAGTTGGTGCCTGGAACTTCTCTACGCTGAGAAAGTCGATTCCTACTGCCCGAACCTTTTTTGAGACTAGGTAGCTGGCTGCATCCCCCGTCAGGTAAGTGTAGTTCGAGTTCATCGAATCGTTCCCCCAATGTTCGCTGCACCCAGTATAGACGACTACGATGTCGTCCTCTGCAACTTTTGCCTCGAGAGTCCGGCGAAGGTCTTGCCCTGTAATTCCGCTGCCGATTGGTTTGCTGGACATATCGGCCACGTATGCTTCTCCGATTAGTTTGTTCGGGGAAATCTGGTCTACCCCTATCCCGTCTGGAATGAAATGTCGGGGAGCATCAATATGCGTGCCAGTGTGTGAGCCGAGAGTCAGTTTGGTCAGGTTGACTCCACTCTTCTCTAGCGTAGCGTAGCTGACGAAGCTTGGGGCTGGATCTCCAGAATAGATCGGCATACCATTGTGAAGCTCGTGCGTCAGGTCAACTGCCTTTTCAAAGATGTACCGCATACCAAGCCGTCACTCTGGAACCCCTAATATGTGGAGGGTAGCTGCCGCCGTTTGAAATCCCTCAAGTCTTATCGCCTCAATGGGAATGACCCCAGTACAGTCACTTTGATGCATGGGCTTGGTCCGAAATGGACCAAGTTTCCGGCTAATCATTCGCGTGAAGAGCCATACGTAGAATAGATTGGTAGATTAGAAAAAAAAGAGAAGTTTGAGAAAAGCTTAGACTTTGTTGAGGAGGGCCTTTACGACGTCTTCTGGGCCCTTGTAGTTACTCTCAGGGAGAGACTTAGCGACGAAGTCCTTGTCGATCGACGGGACGTCCGACATGTTGTTGCATGCTGCCATGACTTGTGTCTTGTTCGCGGGGTACTTGATGTGGTGCTTGATGTGTTCCAGTTCTGTTTTCAGATTACTCATGGGCTCACAGTCCTACGAGCCCGATAAGAACCTTCGGCGAGACGATCCTTTCGTGAATTCTCCAGGTTGATGTGATAGGTGCGACCGTTGGGAAGCTTGTAGACTCTAGAGTGCTAGTTGATAGCGTCACGCTGCCGATAGTCCGGCTTAGAAAGATGAATGCGCAATCCAAGACTTTCGATTTTGTCAAACTGGTCGAGCTGAGCCCGAAGCCCCGGGACAAAGGGGTCATCGAGATCCGGGGACCATACTACAGTTCGGTCAGTTATGGGTACCTGAAAGATCTTCTTGATGATTGGAGTGAGTATGTTGATGGTTACAAGTTCGCAGGAGGCTCGATGAGACTGTTGCCTAGGGAGACCACTAGGAAAATCATCAGCCTATGCCATGACAACGGCGTCTACGTCTCTACTGGCGGTTTCGTGGAGCGGGTAGTCGTTGAAGGCTCGGATATAGTGGACAAGTATCTCGAAGAATGCAAGGCGTTGGAGTTTGACATGGTCGAAGTCTCGAGCGGGTTCGCACCTATGAAACTGGAGGACAAGGTTGCTATTGTGCGCCGGGTTCAGAAACTAGGCATGAAGGCCAAACCCGAGGTTTCCATGATGATTGGAGCGGGAGGCGGGACCCACGTCATAGGTTACAAGACTAAGATGAGGACTTTCCAAGATGTGGCAAAGGAGACGCAGGCTCACCTTGACGTGGGCGCGAAGATCCTAATGCTCGAATCCGAGGGGATTACAGAGGATCTTCCCGCATCGAAGTGGAGGAAAGATGTGGTGAAGAAGCTCGTGGACATGTTCGGTTACGAGACATGGATGTTCGAGGCATCCGATCCGCCGGTTTTCAAGTGGTACCTGAAATCTTTCGGGAAGGATGTGAACCTGTTCATCGACCACTCCCAGATTGTGGAGTTCACGGCCTGGAAGCTGGGTCTCTGGGGAGACAGGGACATCTGGGAGGGAAAGAAGGTCAGCTACGTTCCAAGGTAGGTCTGCAAGCGTGTCTATGACAATGCTTTCGTGAAGGGCGGGGGCCGGGGAAAATCGACGACCCCCCGGGGGTCGAGAAAAGCATGCTTATTTTTTGAAAGGAGTGTCTAGGAAAAGGTCCCTGCGATAAGTGGTGGGAATTACTCCACGACTAGCGCAGAGAATAGTCTTGACAAGTCGCTCACTTTTTCCAGGGTCCAAAGCATGTCCAGGGCTCGCTTTGCCTGACTCTTGCTGAAATGTCTCTTCGTCAGGATCCTGAACTTTTTCTCCACGTCCTCATTGCTCATAGGATTCTTTGGATGCCCCTTGTGATAGTTCACCTGTTTGGAAATGACCTTTCCAGAGGTGAGTTTCACTGTGACTCTGTTCGCTACGGCTTCAGGATACATGGCTGTGAGATCCTTGTCCTCAACAACCGTTACTTTCTTCAGAAAACTCAGGTTCTTGGGGTCCATGAACTTCTTGGGCGAGTATGATGAATTGTCAATCTTGCCTTCTAGGAAGGCCATAGCGACAATGTATGGCAAGCTGTGGTCCGCCGTCTCTTTTGTCGCTGGGATCCACTTCTCAGGATCCCTGCCCAAGATTGTATAGCCAGCTTCATGAGAAGCAATTTCTACCGATGCGATCTCGTTAAGATCTCCAATCTCCTTCCTCGCTTCTAGCGCAGCCCAGATCGCTGTTTGTGAGTGAATCTCTGCGGGGAAATATTTCAGATAAGTCTCACCGATCTTGAAACTGCCCTTTCTTCCGCCGAATTCCTCCGTGTCGATCTGGAAGGGTCCGGATACTTGTTTGAAGAAGCCCATCTCGCCCTCGAAGATCGGCGAAGGACCAGTCATGCCCTCTCTTGCTAAGAGGGCCGAGAAGACGCTGTTTCGGCCAGCGTTCGCGAACGAGCAACCCTTCCACATCGAGAGTTCCCCTGCCCTCACCTGGCGCATTGTTATGTGAGAGTTCAAGGCCAGGTTCACAGCCTGAGTCATCTTTTCAGAATTGAGACCCATGAGCCGTCCTGATGCGAGGGCTGTAGAGACGAGGCCATAGCAGACGTGGTCCCATCCTCTGTGGCGAATGTCCGCTGCGTCACAGAGTCTGCACTGAATCTCGAAGGCTAGAGCGACTGATAGCAGGAGGTCTTTTCCATTCGCACTTTCCGAGTCGGCAACAGAGAGGCAGGCGCCGAGGTTGTCGCTGGGATGCGCGGGCTCTTTGGATAGGTAGGTATCGTTGTAGTCGAAATACCGAACCATTATGCCGTTGACAAATGCAGCCATATCTGGCGTGCTCGCCTTTTCGGTGCCGAGAAGAGTGGAACCATAGTTGACCTTAGCCCTTTCAGCGATCTTTCTCGAGAACTTGACAGGTTCAGCACTGAATGCCCCGATCCCACACCCGAGAGCATCAATAATCCGCTTCTTTGACTCGTAAACAATATTCTTTGGAATATCGTTGTACTTCAAAGAGTAAGCGTAATGACTGAGCTCTCCTGCTAAGGTCATCTCCCTGGCGCCTCGAAGTTGTCCGACTTTGATCCTTTGGTTATACGTTTCTTCGCTGTGTACCTAACTCTCAACAAGTGAATGCTTGAAAACCCCTCAGTCAAACCCGGTACACCGTTGTTCCTGGGCGGAAGGCGACACGCTGCTCCGCGCACCACGACGAAGAGCAGGGCGTTCCCGAGCACAACGGTCGCAAGCTCTGGGAGGTGCTAATGCTCGAAGGCTTCTAGGCAGGTCTTTCGTGGACCATCATCCTTGGCGGAGCCCGAAGCGTTTCGCAAGGCCTTCAAGAACTTCGATCCTGAGCTGATCGCGCGTTTTCGCAAAGCGGATGTGGCGCGACTCCTTGCTGACCCCGGCATCGTTCGATCTAAAGCCAAGATCGAGGCCACAGTTGGCGGCGTTCGTGCTTATCTTCTGATGCGGACTTCGGGAAATGATTTCTCGCCCTTCATCTGGGACCTCGTCGGCGGAAAGCCGATTCAGAATACAAGTCAGATACCTGCTAAGACTCCACTCTCTGAGGAGCTATCCAAAGTGTTGAAGAAGTGAGCGTTCAAATTCGTAGGCCGTGTAATCGTCTATGCGTGGATGCCAAGCGACCGGCATTGTCAATGATCACTCTGCAGACTGCTTCCGTCGTGGCATAATCCGAAAAATGGGCCGACAATAATGCTGATTCGGGATATCGAAGGTCCCGAGTGTTGGCGCTCACTCTTAATAGCGTGAAAGCGGCCCTTCTGGCTTGCGGAAGAGAGCGTTGGCTATGAGTACCTTAGGAAAGCAGACTCCGAGACACGAATCAGGTTTACGATTCCAGAGAATATTGGTAGCTGTTGATGGCTCTGAAGGCTCAACCAGAGCCTCGGAGGTCGCCGTGGATTTAGCGGAGAAATACAATGCTCAATTATTCGTACTGAACGTATTTCGAGGCTACCCCGAGTACCTCACCGCATTTCCTTCCATTCCAGCTCCGTCTGGGAAGGCTTTCGAGGACTACGAAGCGTACGCAAGAAAGGCCGCAGTGGAGGTGGTGGGACGAGCTGTCTCAATTGCTGAGAAAAAAGGTGTGAAAGCTAAGCCCAAAACCAGCGAGACAATCGGTTCGGTCGTTCAAACAATAACCGACTACGCGATCACGGAGAAGATTGACCTAATCGTCATGGGGACAAGGGGAATGGGGGGTTTCAAGAAAATGCTCCTGGGAAGCGTCTCAAGCGGTGTTGTCACGCACGCTTACTGTACAGTCCTCGTTGTGAGGTGAGGCCTCGCGCTTGCCGCCAACAACCGAAATCTCAACTCCACTGCCGGTATACATTGTAGGGCTTGACGTTCAAGACATTGAATCGTCTTTAGCGAAGTCAAAATTCCAGAAGTCTATCGAGTCTCTCAGCCGCGTCTACCATGATATCGCCGAAGCCCGAGCCACAGTGAAGACATTCTCCAATCAAAAAGAGAGGAAGCATTTCGAGGTTCACGTACTGATAAGAATGCCCAAGCAACAGGTCGAGTTCATAGAAGAAGGCTGGTTCATTGAAGAGGTCTTCGAAAACATAGGGTCGAAAATCAAGAGGCTCATGACCAAACCCCGAGATAGCCCGTCCCGACGCCGCTTCCCGGCGAGATCCGTAACGGCGGCCGCCAGGTTCTAGACAATCAAACGAACGACTAAGAACCCTACCGAAACTCTATCTTCCTATCTCTACTCACTCGGATTCCTTCCAATGCCATCGGTTCCAAGCACTCTCCGAGTCAATCGAACCCGGAACGATCAAGACTCAATGAGACCACTGAATCTAAGGGAATTCTATCCTTCTCGATCTACCAACGCCCGCAAGGGCGACTTTGGTCGGGTCGTCGTTTGCGGAGGCAGCGACCGGTACGCGGGCTGTCTAGCCTTCAATTCACTAGCTGCCTTGCGAGCAGGAGCGGATCTAGCAATAGTTGTAGCCCCCAGACGAGCTGCAGATATCGTCGCCGGTTATTCGCCCGATCTCATAACAGTGCCCTGCAATTCACCCTTCCCGGACCCGAATACTGCGATTGAGTTGCTCGAAAACGCCGATTCACTAGTCCTCGGCTGCGGCGTCACTAGAAACCCGGAGTCGCACAGGGCACTCGTGGATATTATCCAAAGATGCAAGACACCGATGGTTCTCGACGCTGAAGCTCTTCATGCCTTGGCCGCTAACCCGGAGTCTATCAAAGGGAAAAAGGCACTTTTGACACCGAACGCAGGAGAATACCAAGTTCTCTCCGGAAAACCCTGGCCTACAACTCTTGACGCCAAGAGAGTTGCGGTCGAAACGTTAGCGAGGCAATACAACGCAACGGTCATCGTAAAAGGAGCTCCAGACTTGATTTCCGATGGAGAACAGACTTTCGAGGATCTTCAAGGGTCTCCCTACCTAACGAAAGGAGGGTACGGTGACCTCCTCGCGGGAGCTGCAGGTGCACATCTCGCCAGGCGTAGGACACCCTTTGATGCAGCACGAGTAGCGGCCTTCGTCGTTGGACGCGCGGGAGAACTCGCCTCAGGCAAATTTGGCGAGAGCACCTTGGCCTCCGATGTCCTGCTGTTCTTTTCCTCGGTAATCCGTTCTGATTGAAGGAAGTCCCTACAATTTCAACATCAGACAAATATTGACTTGCTATTCTCGCCCAGGTCCATCGCTGTTATCAGCGCATCGAGTGGTAGAGGTTAAGAACATGCGCCCTCGTGCGGACTTGAAAACTGGTCATTACTTTGAACGTGACTGACTCTCATTCGTTCTCGTCAACAAGTACAGTGTCTCAATGGCAGGAGTGTCACCAAAATTGAGCCAGCCAACACAAGGTTCCACCAATCCGGTGCTCCGTGTCCGACTCGTTTTCTTCTTGGTGCTTGTTGCTTTTTTCATGGATATAATCGACGCCTCGATAGTAACGGTTGCTCTTCCTTCCATTCGGACCGAGTTCGCAGCTTCGATCCCAGACAGCCAGTGGATCTATGGGGCCTATGCGATTACCCTCGCGGGTTTCCTGTTGTTAATGGGAAGAGCGGGAGACACTTACGGCCAGAAGAAAATCTTCGTGGGTGGGCTGATCATTTTCACGATCGCATCGTTCACGGGCGGCATAGCTCCATCCCTTTTGTCGCTTGTCGTTTCGAGATCGATTCAGGGCATAGGAGCAGCGATGACAACGGTAACCGCTTTCGCGATCTTCATCAGGATTTTTACGGAGGGGCCTGAAAGGAACAAAGCCCTCGGATATCTCGTGGCCACCCTTTCAGGAGGGTTTGCCGCGGGAGCCGTCGCTGGGGGGGCCTTGACGACGTTCTTGGGTTGGAGGTGGGTGATGTTCATCAATGTGCCGATCGGGATCGTTGCGGCGCTTCTCTGCCAGAGATACTTACCGGGAGGTGGCGGCTGGCTGAAAAACCAGCATCTGGATATTCCGGGAGCACTTACCAGCACCACCGGGATCATTCTGCTTGTCTTCGGGCTGACCAATGCCGCAGGCGTTGGCTTCGCGTCGGAGTGGACCTTCATTCCTCTCGCGGCATCGGTCCTGGTTCTGGGACTCTTTCTGTTCATTGAATCCCGGTCGAAGGCTCCCTTAGTGCCTCTAGCCTTCGTCCGGAGAGGATCGGTTCTCACGGCCAATGCTTTAGCTCTAGTGTTGACCTCGATTGTCGGTGGGATCGGGTTCATCGTTCCAGTATATTTCCAGAACGTCCTGGGTTACTCGGCGTTTTTCTCGGGTCTGCTGACTTTGCCCCCGGCGCTCATCTTCTTCGTAGTGGGGGGTTGGGGAGCCTCTCGTCTGGTGAATAGGTTCGGCGCCAAGCGCACCCTCCTGCTCTCAAGCGGGCTAATCTCAATCGGGACTATCCTTCTAACCTCCATGTCGCCCAACGGTAGCGCTTTTGTGCTGATGCCTGGTCTTCTTGTCTGGGCGCTTGGGGCAAGCATAGGGTTTCCCGCGGTTAACATGGCCGCTGTCGCCGGAACGCGGCCGGGTGAGGAGGGCTTGGCCTCGGGCCTGGTCAGCACCTCGTCCCGTGTCGGATTCCCCGTGGGACTTGCGATACTTCTTACGATCGCCAGTGCCTTTGACCCGCCTGCGGCCGGGTCGACGGGCGCCTCGATTTCTGCGGCTGGAGTAGTTGCAGGATTCCAGGTCGCCGAAATAGCCGCATCACTCATAGGGGTCCTTGGGTTCTTGATTGCTCTCCGCTTGAAAGATGTGAAGCCGTCGTGGGCGTCGGGTAACTTGAAGCCCAGCGAACCAGTTCCTCGGGGTTCTGTCAACTCTTCGGTTGTTTTGTTGACTTGCTTTCATCGACTCCGGGGATTGACGTCGTCGTCGGGTTCCCCTTCACTGCTTCAACTGAGAGCCCTTGCGCCTCAGAGACGAATAGTCTCTTCTTGGCAGTGAACGGTCGAACCTCAACCGCCCCCTCACGCCCAGAGCGTGGTAGCTTGGCCGATTGCCAGGCAGGGATTTTACGGTAA
>WNFX01003027.1_pt1 | contig 31988 bp, 24 predicted proteins | sample 5400111 | NCBI WGS metagenome assembly WNFX01 (sample SAMN13153363, study PRJNA577476) | soil metagenome | isolation source: 40 cm soil or saprolite under grassland replicate 1 | place: USA:California | collected 2016-06-15 | reverse complement strand
TCCTCAGTAAATATGGGTATATTTTATGCTGGGGATGGCGGCGGCTTAAATTCGGTTTGCGGTAAATCGTCTCTATGCCCATCAGACGCATCAGGCGCGTCATGCGCCTGCGCCCGACTCTGTGCCCGGAGCGCGACAACACAAAGGCGAGTTTTCGCACTCCGAAGAAAGGCCTTTCCAGATGCAGCGCATCAATCAACCGCATCAGGCCAAGATCGGCCTCTTTCACGGGCGAAGGCGTGCGATAGACCGCTGCGCGCGGCAGGCGCAGTAACGCGCACTGCCGCGTGACCGGCAAGCCTTTGCGTTTGCGGGCGACCTTCTGGATACGCTCAGGTCGGCTTACTTCCTGAGCACACCCGATAAAAAATCGCGTTCCATGATCAGTTGCCCGATCGTTTCGTGCAGCTTCGCGATTTTGCCTTCATCGGTTTTGGCTTGTTTGCCGGTTTCAAAGATGCTCGCCGCATCCGCCAGCAGTTCTTTCTTCCACGCATAAATCTGGTTCGGATGCACTTCAAACCGGCTCGCCAATTCGGAGATTGTGCCTTCTTCCCTCAGCGCCGCCAACGCGACTTTCGCCTTGAACTTCGCGTCATGCTTCTTTCGTATCTTCGACATTTTCGTCCCCTTTTCTCTACTTTTAGGGGCGTTTCTCCACCTTAGCTACTGTCTCATTTTACGAGGCCAGCATATATCATTGTCAGGTTCTCATAAATTGCCATTAAAAATTCTTTTTTTACTCTTCTGTCCTCTTTAGGATTGCCCGTATTAAGATCCTTAACATGATTTAGCACAACAGACGCCACTCCCCATTCCATACCCAACTCTCTAATTAAATATTATTCAGGTTAAGAATTATATACTCATTTACATCAAAGAAAAAAGATATTTTCGGGACTTGTCATTTTCAAAGTGAACTTCAGTAAATTGTCAAAGTGGGTAATTTGGTCCAAACCGCCAAAATGGTGTACTACCATTTCTGGGCATACTCCTCGACGATGTGGGTGTCGGTGAGATTGAGATAGATAGCAGTGGTTGTAAGTCTGTCATGCCCTAATATTTTCTGGATGGCTGCCAGTGAGATGCCTTTCTGAATGGCGAAAGTGGCAAAGGTATGGCGCAGCACATGCGGCGTAACATCCTGGGTGATTTTTGCGCGGTTTGCGACGCGCTTGACGATTTTCTGCACCTGACGCTTCCCTACGAACCAGGCTCCGTGCAACGCAAAGTAATGTTCCATCAATGATTGTATTCTCCTGGACATGGGCACTACTCGCTTCTTGGATTGTTTTCCATAGGGGCCGCCTTTGCCTTCAACCCTGAAAGATTTTTGCTGCCATAAGATATGCTGGGGTGTGAGATCGCAAAGTTCAGATACACGCAGGCCGGTATCCAGCAATGTCCAGATGACGAGTTTTTCTTCGGTGGTTTCGCAGGCATGGCAAAGGGCATCTGCTTCCTCTGCACGTAATGGTTCCCGGACGTACTGGTAGGCCATTTTATTCCTCTCAACTCCCATGAGTTCGTATTTATACGAGGATAGCGAATTGCATTCGCTTTTCAATATTTTTGTGAGATGAGGCATTAACAATGGCTACGCCAGGTTTTACCAGCGCTTGCATATTAGCAATTCAAAATTGATTTTGTAACTCAAGGGCGATAAAATTCGCCTTTCTATGCGGAAGGCGAACTTTGACAAGGACAATTTTTATGCGACTAAAAATTTTGAGCCAGGACGAAGCAGATTCGCTTTACGGCCTTCCCCGTTTTACGCAGAAAGAGCGGGATGAATATTTCACATTGTCCACTGAGGAGAAGGCGGCGCTGGAGCAACTGCATTTCCATAAATCCAGGCTGTTTTTCATTCTGCAACTGGGATACTTCAAGGCCAGGCTGATGTTCTTCGTCTTCAACCTGACAGAGGTGGAAGAAGACGCCGCCTATATAAGACAGAGATACTTCCCTGGCCTTGATGACGTTGATCCATACATTGCCAAGGGCACACGTCTTAAACAACAGGGAATGATTCTTGAACTCTGCCGTTACCGGAATGCGGATGCCGCGATACGCCGGACGCTGGAGGCTTGCGCCCAGCAGGTGGCAACCGTCTTTGGCAAGCCTGTCTATGTGTTTCGGGAACTGATGCACTACCTGGTGGAGCAGCGCGTTGTCGTTCCCGGATACACCACCATGCAGGATATTGTCGGCAGGGCACTGGCGCATGAACAGCGCCGCCTTGCCGGTATCGTCGATGAACATGTGGGGCTATCCGCAAAGGCAGCCCTGAGTCGTCTGCTTGAAGACACGCAAGGACTGCATGAAATCACCCTGCTCAAGCGCGATCCGAGGGATTTCAGCAATCATGAGATACGACAAGAGATGAAACGCGGCGAGCATTTGCGCGAGCTGTACGAATTATCCCAGAAGTTGCTGCCGCATCTGAACATCTCAAAGGAAAACATCCGGTATTACGCTTCACTTGTGGATTATTATTCGGTTTACCGGCTCCGGCAACTGAGCGATTCCATCCTCTATGTGTATCTCCTCTGCTTCATCCAGCATCGCTACCAGAAATTACATGACAATCTTATCCAGAGCCTCCTGCATCATGTCCGAAAGCACACTGGTGATGCCAGAGGCGCTGCAAAGGATCTGGTCTATGCTGCGCGTACCGCCACGAATGACGATATGCCGAAAGGAGGACAGATTCTTAAACTGTTTACGGACAGCGCCATTGCAGGCAGCACGCCCCTTGAGGAGGTGCGCCAAAAAGCCTTTACCGTGCTTCCTGAAGCAAGATTGAACGCCGTGGCTGAGTACCTGGGTAACGAAGCGCAGTTCGATGAGACGGCGTTTGAGTGGCAGCACCTTGATAAGGTCGCTCATCGGTTCAAGCTCACCCTGCGCCCTATTCTTCAAGGCATCGACTTTGCCACCTATGCGCCGGGCGATCTGCTGATGGAAGCCGTACATTTTATGAAAGAAGTCTCCCAGAGTGGCAAGCCCCTGAGTGCATTCAAGGAGCGGGACGTTCCTCTGCGCTGGATACCGGAGAAAATGAAGCGCTATATCTATGAGAATGATGAACGTAATCGCAGGCGGTTACTTCCAAACCGCTACGAGTTTCTTCTGTACCGCCAGCTCCGCAACAGCATGGAAGCAGGAGACATCTTCTGTCACGACAGCATCCGGTTTCGCAGCATGAAGGATGATCTCATCGGTGAGGAACAGTGGCAGAGCCATAAAGATAAACTGATTGCAGAGGCAGGCCGGTATATCCTTCAGCAACCTATCGAAAAGCATCTGACCGAGCTAAAAGATCAACTTGAAGAACGTATTGTTGAGGTCAACCGGCGCATTGCTGCGGGAGAGAATAACCACTTCAAACGCAAGGGTAACAGCCGTTGGACATTGATCTATCCCGGCGATAGCGAAGCCGCAAATCATTCTTTCTTTGACCGCCTGCCACAGGCGGATATTAACAGTATCCTGCACTTCGCGAATCAGCAATGCTGGTTCACGGAGGCTTTCACGCATGTCCTTAGCAGGTTTGGCAAACAATCACTGGACATTCCTGCTCTTATCGCCTGCCTGGTTGCCTGGGGCACCAACATGGGCATTGCCAGGATGGGGCAGCTCTCCGATATTGGCTATCATGCCCTGGCATCCACGTCAGATAACTTCCTGCGCCCTGAAACCTTACGGGAGGTCAATGATATTCTCAGCAACGCGATTGCGCGGCTCCCGATATTCCGCCACTATGATATTGGTGGGGTTATCCATTCCAGCAGCGACGGCCAGAAATTCGAGACCAGTGTCCGCACGTTCAATGCTCGCCATTCCCCTAAATACTGGGGGCTGAAGAAAGGGATCGTGCCCTATACGGCGAATGCCAACCATGTGCCCATCAACGCCTTTAACATTGGCGCAGACGAGCATGAGAGCCATTTCGTGTTTGATATCCTGTTCAACAATAGCACGGACATCCAGCCTGAGATACATTCTACGGATACCCACGGCACCAATGAGGTGAACTTCGCATTGCTTTATATCTTCGGCTACCAGTTTGCGCCCCGGTACAGGGATATATGCGATAAAGTCCGCACGTCTCTTACCGCCTTCCAGCATCCGAGCCGTTACGGTGATGCTGTTATCAAACCTGTCCGAAAGATTCGGGAAGCGGATATTATCCGGGAATGGGATGAATGCCGCCGCATCTTTGTGTCTCTGGCCCGCAAGGAAACTACGCAAAGCACCATCGTCCGCAAGCTGAGTTCCCATGTTCGCAATAACCGCACCAAGCGGGCGCTCTGGGAATATGACAGCATTCACCGCAGCTTGTACCTGCTCGACTATATCGACTCTCCTATACTACGGCAGTATGTTCAGAAGGCCATAAACCGTGGCGAGAATTATCACCAATTGCGCCGTGCTATCTCCTTCGCCAGCTTCGGCAAGCTGCGGTTCAAGACCGAGTACGAGCAGGATCTTTGGTTGGAATGCAGCCGCTTCATCACCAACAGCATTATCTTTTACAATGCTTCACTGCTTTCGCGGCTACTGGAGCACCACGAAAAAAACCGGAATACCCTGAGCGCGGACATGATCAAGAAAGTTTCTCCCGTCGCCTGGCAGCACATCAATCCCCACGGACGTTATGAGTTCCAGAAACAGCCAGACCTACTCAATATAGATGCGATGGTTCGGGAACTGACTGAATTGTCTGCTGAACGTGGGTTCGCTCTAGCAAGCTAAATCTGGATTGAACCTTTTCGGGGCGATATGCAAAAATCCCCTCGTTCTGTCTCATTGTTTTCGTGTCTCAGCCAGTTCATCTGGCAGCCGATGGCGTGACGATATCGAGACGACAGGGATGAAAGTCTTTCAGGTCAGGCTGCTCACGAGATGAGTAAAAATACTCGGCAGGCCGAACAGGGCAGTGAGTTCGGGAAGGATAGCAGCCAGCCTTGTTGAATGGCATTTAGAGGGGGAAGACCAAGCCTGTCTGATGCCGGTCAGCGATTGGCCGATGCGTGCGCTGGTGCGGGAGCAGTATCGCCCCTATCATGATCGCGAGATTTTGCAGAGTGATCCCGAATTAGTTGCCGCGATCATAGCAGAGATCGATGTGCGAGGCCCGCTTTCATCGCTGGAGTTTGAGGATCGACAGCGTATTGTGGAGTATGCTTCGTGGGCTGGTATGACGCGCACCAAACGTATTCTGCGCTCTCTGTGGGTCAGTGGTGGTCTGGTGACGCATCATCGCCAGGGTGGACGCCACTATTATGATCGGCCAGAACGTGTGCTTCCTGCTCCTTATGTGCAGGCTGAGCCTTTGCGAGATGAGGAGGAGTATCATCGCTGGCTGCTGATGCGCCGTCACCAGGCTATGGGTTTGATGCCGAAAACGGTGGAGGCGTCTATCTGGAGTGGGTGTGGTGGCGGTACGCAAATGAGGGTAGCGCTGGCTCAGTTGGTTGAAGCTGGAGTATTGACGCCTCTTCTTGTAGGCGAGAAGAGTGTGACGTATCATATGCTGACGAGCAATGTGCATTTGCTCGATCAGCCATTACCGACTCCGCGTATGCTTTTTCTCGGTCCGCTCGATAGTATGCTCTGGGATCGTAAGACCATGCGTTACATCTTTGATTTTGATTACATTTGGGAGGTCTATAAGCCTGAGCCGCTGCGGAAGTGGGGCTATTATGTACTGCCGGTCTTCTACGGAGAGCGTTTTGTGGCGCGTTGCGATTCAAGGTTGGAGAAGGGTGTATGGACGCTTGCACGCTGGTGGTGGGAGCCGGATGCGGTTATTGATGCTGCGATGGTCGAGGCGTTGCAAGAGGCGGTTGCACGGTTTGTGCATTATTTACGCGCTGAGGGTGTGCAGGTGGGCGAAGCGATGGATGAGGTGGTGAGGGAAGCTATCGCCTGTGACATCCATCGTAACTTTAGAATAAGCAAAAAAGATTCTGTTGCAAAAATGTTAGTGGAATGATAAGCTCCGCCTTGACTAACTGCTCATTGTGGATAACGCCGATGAAAGGAATGGTTCTCGCCACGGATTTGGTTGATAAAAAAAGTTGGGCTTGAGGGTCACATCCTCGTAGGGGGTGTGAAAGACCGGGGTCACCGATCCAGAAATAGGCGGAACAATCCATCCCCAGTCAGCGGGGACTGAGCGTCCTACCTCTCGCTCTCGCTCTCCGTGCAGGATAAATTGTCGAGAGGCGGTGTGGTGATCCACGATTGCTACCCGATGTAGCGCGAATGAGTGGAGTACCGCCACATTTAGTTCGACAATGGCCCGATCTTGCCACAGTGTCCGGTTACTGCTTGTGTTGAGCCCCATGAGTTGGGCGATCAGTGGAAGCAAATTATAGCGCTTCACATCTCCCAGGTTGCGAGCGCCGATCTCGGTTCCCATGTACCATCCATTAAACGGGGCTGCAGTGTAGGAAATCCCACCGATTTCCAGACGCATATTGGAGATCACCGGTAGAGCATGCCATTTGAGTCCCAGTTGTGCGAACCAGGGGTAGTCGGGATGACTTAGGGGTACTTCCAGAATGCACTCGTGCGGCAATTCAAAGAGCTGAGGAGGCTGTGATGGCATTTGAATGATCAGAGGCAATACGTCAAAGGCACTTCCCTGGCCTCCTTGCCACCCCAAGCGATGGCTGATCCGGGTTAGTTCCACATGTGCGGGATCCCCCAACACAGCACCGTTAGGCTGCCGATATCCGGCATAGCGAATGAGCTGCGGATTCCAGATCCGGATGTTTTCCTGTGCCCTCCCTTGTGGAGCAAAAATGGTGATCATCGGGCGGATCTTGCCTCCATTGGTGGCCAGGGTGATGTGTTCTACTAGCGCCTTGAATATCTCCTCTGCTGTTGAAAGGTGGCGTTTATCATGGACTTCCAGTACTTTCCAGTGTAGTCTTCCAATACAACGGCTGCTGTGGCGCCATGCCACTCGTGCCCCGTAAGCCAGTTCCTCATAGGTTTGCCAATATGTCCCCGTAGCTGCGATCTCTTCTTGAATGCTAGCCAGCCGATCTGCGTAGAGGTGAGGTGTTGCATGCTCGTGATGAAACAGATGTAAAAAGTCTCTGGCTTCAACGAACAGTGGCTGATCGGTCTGCCAGGGTGATTGCTGCAAGTGCGGATTCACCCTGCTCACTATTGCTCGCTTTACCGTCTGTTGTTGTACCATATCAGTTCCTATCTTCTCTTGTCTTCGTTGAAGTTCACCTTACCTGCACTCCCATGTGCTCGCTAGATGTTATCTCGGCAGTTACTCGTATCTTCCCCATAGTGTTCTATCTAGTCTGCTATGCCTCATGCAGTGGAAAAACGATAGCAACAGTATCAGTAACGAGGAAGCACTACCTGTGTACTCATGCAGTTCCTTCCTCTCCTCTCGGCTCGCCAGCTCTTATTCCTACGGCGATCACACCTTTCGATTGAAGCTCAAGTGCTATGCCCTCCACCACCGTGAAGGGTTGACACAGGATAGCAGCAATGCGTTCGATGCTTCTCTGTCCATCGACTAATGCAAAGACCTGCCTTTGCTTATGCACCCATGAACGCATCTCCTCTTGTCCTACTTGCATGAGACGTTGTGGAACCTCAAATGGTGATAGAAGATCTGCTTGAGAAGTAGGCAGGAGAGAGTGCGATGGTTGTTGCTGAGTAGAAGCTGCTCGTTCCCAAATAAGGTTTCCCAGGTTTGCTAACCAGCGTATCGCCTCGGCATTAGTAAGCAGGCTCTGCCCGTCTGTGCTACTCCATACATGACAAAAAGTTACTCGTCCTCCAAGAAGAGTAAGTTGCGCTTGCCAAGGTTCCCCAGGCCCTGTCCATTTGGTGTAGATTACGTCGTTTGCCTGTGTTTCTTTCAGCATCCCCAGGAGTTCGGCCAGATCACCCGTATACATACTTTTCCCTTCCCCCTCTTAAGTAGCCTTGTAAGGAGTGACCGGAAGCTGAGACACGCCAGTAACGGCGACTCACAAAATCATCTTCCTCATGGTTCGCCGTGTTCGCAACCAACCCGGCATGATGGAGATGACGTAACGCCTCGAGCAAGAGAGCAGGGCGTGCCCAGTCCCGCTTTACACCTCTCAACATGGCGATCTCTTGCAATTCTACTAAGGTGATGCCTCCGTTATCCGGTAAAAGTGAAAGGATGAACTGAGCAAAATGGTGCTTTGCCTGTTGACGCTCTAATTGTGCTGAAGTTTCCTGGCGTTCTGCCGATGAAGCAGAGAAGCGTATCTCAAAGCAACAGGTGGAAGCTCCCTGTTTCATGCATGTTTGTTCGACGATGTGTACTTGCTCTCCATAGCGTTCTGCTGCCCCTTCGATTGCACCTATGAGGACTGAACAGAGTTTGCGTGGGCTATCATAGATTAGGATCAATTCATCTGGCTTCTGTGTTTGCGCTTTATACTGAAAAAGAGGTGGAGTGAGGCTCTCGGGAAGACGACCCATTTGCTGATGTGCATCGTGCATTGTAAGTAGCAGTTCACGCGCACTATGAACCTGAGTAAGGATATAGGCACAAAGATGCCTGGTGAGCCCATTGATAATGAAAAAGCGTCCGTACTCCCGCAGCAGCGTATCTGCGGCAATGTTGGTAATTTGACTCGCTGTAGCTACACCAGCCAACAGGATCTCGTCACTATAGACGCGACTTGCCAACAGAGGAGTTGGAATTTTACCCTCAAGAGCTTCCCGATACTCTCTGAGTACAGACCCCTTAAAACGCTCGGTCAAGTACTTCTCCCAGGTTGCGAAGATCAATCCATGCATATTAGATACTCCAAGTCTACACGCCTCTTGAGAACGTACACTTCATTGTCCGTGTTAATGAGTTCTTCCCAGTAAGAAGACTATTGGACTCACTCAATGAGAAAATAACACTATACGAACCACTAACATGATACATATACATTTATCAAGATATACAAGACTTGAAGCTCTCGAAGCCCCAAGTCTCTTTAAGACTATTTTGAACCTTAGCAGTTGTGAAGCGGTTGCAAATAGGTAAAGTTCTGGTTAAGAAAGAATCTAGGAATGCATCCTTTTCTTAACAAGAACCCAAGTTTGGCTTGAGTGTTTGCTTATTGATTTCCCTTAGGTTTTCCAACAATACGGTGGATTTTTCTAAAGTTAGAAAGCCATTTCTAAAAGTATTGAAAATGGACATGAGTATATAACTCCCATGCCCTACGGACGTAGTATGCTATAATGATGTGAAATATTTAATGTCCACTCGTGGTTATATGTATTGCCCGATATTTATGCCTGTTGCACCGCTAGCGGTATATATATTAGGAGATAGGAATCACTATGCAATTACTTGGGAAAATTTTGGGAGATCCCAATAAACGTGACTTAAAGGCTATTCAGCCTCTTATAGATAAAATTAATGCGCTTGAACCCGCTATGAAGAAGTTGAGCGATGAGGCATTGGTGGCTAAAACGGCTGAGTTTCGCTCACAACTTTTTCTTTATCTGAAGGGTGGCAAGGTGCTTGAGGATGAGCTGGTGAAATTGTTCCGTGAAGCTCTGCAGACTGTAGAACCTCATGCTAAGAAATGTACAGATGAGCGATTGCACACTGCTATCACTGAATATCGTCAGCGTCTGGAGAGACGCCGTGATGCCGAACATTATCTGCGCGACTATCTGCAAGATACCCTCTCTGAATGCTTTGAAACTGGTTATGAACAACTCTCACCTGCCCTCAATAAATTAAAAGTAACGGCAGCGATGGACTTGGCGGAGGAACGCCAACAATGGCCGGATGAAGTGAAAGACCCGCAGAAGGCGACATTGGCCTTGCTGCAAGAGATCGAGCCTGTGCTGAAAGAAATTGATGGCGATGAACTGAGCGAGGCTTTTACCACGGCATGGCCGCAATTTGAAGAGGCTCGCAACAAAGCTAGCGACAAAAATGAGGGTGCGGACGAACGCCTGGAACAGTTGCTTGGTACCATTCTGCGGGAGTTACAGCCGGAAATTGTGGCTCTTAAAGCGGAGCAAATGGATAAGCTGGCAGCGGAGCTGGCTAAACGCTATCGCTCAGGCAAGACACTGGATGACTTGCTACCAGAGGCGTTTGCGGTGGTACGCGAGGCTGGTCAGCGTCGCATTAAGATGCGCCACTATGATGTGCAGTTGATCGGTGGGGTTGTGTTGCACCAAGGCAAGATTGCTGAGATGAAAACCGGTGAAGGTAAAACGTTGGTTGCTACCTTGCCCGTGTACTTGAATGCGCTGACGGGTAAGGGAGTACATGTTGTCACGGTTAATGATTACTTGGCACGCCGTGACGCCGAGTGGATGGGGCAAATCTATAAATTCCTGGGATTGACCGTCGGTATCATTGTCAACGCAGTTGAGCCGCAGACGGAGGCGCGGCGGGCAGCCTACAACGCCGATATTACCTATGGCACCAATAACGAGTTCGGCTTTGACTACCTGCGCGACAATATGGTCGGCTCACTTGAGCAGACGGTGCAGCGTGAACTAAATTACGCCATTGTTGACGAGGTGGATAACATCCTCATCGACGAGGCCCGTACTCCGCTGATCATTTCCGGTCAGGGCCAGGAGTCTACGAATATGTATGCGCAGTTTGCTCGCTGGGCACCGCGCCTCAAACGCGAAACAGACTATACGGTTGAGGAAAAGACGCGCAGCGTGATTTTGACCGATGCCGGTATTGATAAGCTTGAGCAACTGGCAGGCGTCAAGAACATCTATGCCGAGGAAAATCTTGATTTGACGCGCTACATGGAAAACGCGCTCAAGGCCGAGATCATCTTTAAGCGCGACAAAGACTACATCGTCAAGGATGGCGAGGTGGTCATTGTTGATGAGTTTACCGGCCGTCAGATGCCCGGACGCCGTTATAGCGAGGGTCTGCATCAGGCAATTGAGGCTAAAGAGGGTGTCGAGGTACAGCGCGAAAATCATACGTTGGCTACGATCACCTTCCAGAATTTCTTCCGCCTGTATAAGAAACTTGCCGGTATGACCGGTACGGCCCTCACCGAAGCAGAAGAGTTACACAAAATCTATCACCTGGACGTTATAGTTATCCCAACGCACATGCCAATGATCCGCCAGGATTTACCTGACCTGATCTATCGCTCGACCGAGGCAAAGTTTAATGCAGTTGTTGAGGAGATCAAGCGGCTGAATGAAGAAGGTGTGCCGGTGCTAGTGGGTACGACTTCGGTTGAGAACTCGGAATATCTGTCCGAGAAGTTGGAGAGGCAGGGTGTACCGCATAATGTGCTCAACGCTAAGCACCATGAGCGTGAGGCGCAGATTGTGGCCCAGGCTGGTCGTAGCGGGGGCGTGACTATCGCAACCAATATGGCCGGTCGTGGTACCGATATTCTGCTGGGTGGCAATCCCGCAGGCTACCTGGATACGATCCTGCGCAAACATGCTGAGCAGGTCAGCTACATTCGTGATATGCCGGAGCGCGACGAGGACGAGCGTGCTGAGAAGGAAGAGGCCATCGCGCAGTATCTCGAAAATATGACTGAGGATGAGAAGGATGAATTGCTGCAGCAGAAAGCGGGTGAGTGCGAAGAGGATCACAAGCGTGTGGTAGAACTTGGCGGTCTGCACATTCTTGGTACCGAGCGACATGAGTCGCGGCGTATTGATAATCAGCTGCGTGGTCGTGCTGGACGCCAGGGTGATCCTGGAGTTTCACGCTTCTTCATTTCGCTGGAAGACGAACTGATGCGCCGCTTCGCTGCCGACCGCGTGGGCAAGGTTATGGAGATGGTGGGCATGGAAGAGGATATGCCCCTGGAAAGCGGCATGGTTTCGCGTTTCATTGAACAGGCGCAGACACGAGTGGAAGGCTACAACTTCGATATCCGTAAAAATGTGGTCGAGTATGACGATGTGATCGCTAAACAGCGCGAAGTGATCTATGCAGACCGTCGCGCCGTGCTTGAGCATGCGGATATGCATGAGCGTGTCTTGAGTATGATCAGCTCCGAGGTGAATCGGTTGGTGGATACCTATATACCCACCAATGTTGTCAGCGAGGAAGAGCAACTAGAGCAGCTTCTGACTGCGATGGAGAACTGGGTGGATGTATCGGAAGACATCCTGCCGGAGAATATTCATGCTGTGCGTCGTGAAGACCTGCGGCGCAAGCTGCTTGATCTGGCCATTGAGCACTACGAGAAACGCGGCGCGGAACTGGATGCGCTCTCAGCTGGGCATCCAGAGATGAAGATACCGACTATCCGCGATCTAGAGCGATCTTTTACGCTGCAGGTGGTGGATCGCCTGTGGATGGATCATATCGATTCGCTGGATGTGATGCGCAACAGTATTCACCTGCGTGCCGTGGGTCAGCGCGATCCACTGGTGGAGTTCAAGAACGAAGCCTTCCGCATGTTTGAGGAGCTGAAGCTAGCTATCCAGCACCACATCGTCAATGAATTGCTCAAACTGCTGCGCGGCAACCTGGAAATTCGCGTCCAGCAACCAGCTCCTCAGCCCAAAGCAGCACCCATGCGTAAGCTGCGTACCAATGCCGACGATATTGCCAAGACCGGCGGGCAGGCGAAGAGCGATGGAACAGAAGAGCGTGCGAAGGTAAGTAGTGGTCGAAAAAATGGTGCTGGTCAGCGCAGTGGCAATGGTCCTAAGCCTGTTGTGGCCCAGACAACGCGCTCAATGGCGACAGCGAAGGTTGGGCGCAACGATCCCTGTCCCTGTGGCAGTGGCAAGAAGTTCAAGAAGTGCCATGGGGCGTAAGTCTGCTTCTGATGAACAAAAGAGTTATAGATGGCTGAGGCGACCTGCGACGCAGGTCGCCTCAGCCATCTATAACTCTTTTGTTATGTATCTATTTACAACCTTGAAAGCTATATCCTATCCTTTTTGACATAATTCGTGGTACCCTTTAGGTGAGAGATGAAAGTAGACCAAAGAGGGTCTACTTGATCACGGTTACCAGCTCTATACAAGGAAGGAAACATACGGATGAGCGGTCAACATGACATGTCTGGATATAGCAATTTTCATACCAATGGGCATCACAGCAACGGAAACGGAAACGGCCATAGCAAACATCATTCGCACAGTAAAATGCGTGAAGCAGCGAAACTGGGAGCGGAATGGGCTGGTAATTTGCGCTGGCGTGGGGTGTCGCGGCCTTATAGTGCTGAGGATGTGGTACGCTTGTGTGGCTCAGTGCAGATTGAATATACGTTGGCACGTATAGGGGCTGAGCGCTTGTACAATCTGTTGCATAGTGAACCGTATGTCTCTGCTCTGGGTGCGTTGACCGGTAATCAGGCGGTACAGCAGGTCAAAGCGGGTTTGAAAGCTATCTATCTGAGCGGCTGGCAGGTGGCTGCTGATGCCAACCTGGCCGGTCATATGTATCCTGATCAGAGCCTCTACCCATCCAATAGCGTTCCCCAAGTGGTGAAGAGAATTAACCAGGCTCTGCAACGCGCCGATCAGATACAGGCTTCCGAGGGGAAGGGTGATACGTACTGGTATGCGCCAATTGTGGCCGATGCCGAAGCCGGTTTCGGTGGTCCCTTAAATGTCTTTGAGCTGATGAAAGCTATGATAGAGGCAGGGGCCGCTGGCGTGCATTTTGAAGATCAGTTGGCCTCGGAGAAGAAGTGCGGACATATGGGTGGCAAGGTGTTGATTCCTACACAGGCCGCTGTTAAAAATCTGGTGGCGGCACGTTTTGCTGCTGATGTGATGGGTGTACCTACGTTACTCATTGCGCGTACGGATGCCAATAGTGCGAAGCTGATCACCTCTGATATCGATCCAGCTGACCAGAAATTTATAACGGGAGAGCGCACAGCGGAGGGCTTCTACAGAATACCCGGTGGCCTGGATCAGGCGATTGCACGAGGTCTGTCCTATGCCCCGTACTGCGATCTCATCTGGTGTGAGACCTCTGAACCAAGTCTAGCGGAAGCGCGACGTTTCGCAGAAGAAATTCATGCGCACTTCCCTGGTAAGATGCTGGCCTATAACTGTTCGCCTTCGTTCAACTGGAAAAAGAAGTTGGATGGCGAGACCATTGCGAATTTCCAGCAAGAACTCGGTAAGATGGGCTACAAGTTCCAGTTTGTAACCCTGGCCGGCTTCCACGCTCTCAACGCCAGCATGTTTGAACTAGCTCTGGGCTATCGTGATCATGGTATGGCCGCCTACTCTAAGCTGCAAGAAGCTGAGTTTGCGATGGAAGAGTATGGTTATACGGCCACCAAGCACCAGCGTGAGGTGGGTACCGGTTACTTCGATGAAGTAGCTCAGGTGATCTCCAGTGGTATGTCTTCGACAACTGCTCTGGCAGAGTCGACTGAAATGGCTCAGTTCCATTAACACAAACATTACGCAAGATGCATGCTTGCCCCAAAGGGCAAGCATGCATCTTGCGTAATGTTTGTGTTAAACTTATTATGGAAAGGAGAATATTTCGTCATGACTACCACACCTCGTTATGGAGAAGGCATCCAGATTAATGCTCCCGTTAGTTCCGAATTTGCCGAAATTTTGACCCCTGAAGCTATGGACTTTGTAGCCAAGCTGATCCGTACTTTCTCAGGTCGGCGCGAAGAACTCTTACGGAGGAGGGTATTGCGGCAAGCGGAGATTGATGCGGGTAAAATGCCTGATTTTCTACCGGAGACGGAGAATATTCGTAATAGTGACTGGACGGTGGCTCCGCTGCCCAATGATTTGCTTGATCGACGGGTCGAGATCACCGGCCCTTCCGAGCGCAAAATGATCATCAATGCCCTCAACTCCGGTGCTAAAGTATTTATGTCCGATTTTGAGGATTCGCTCTCTCCCACATGGGAAGCGACGATTACAGGGCAGCTTAACCTGCGTGATGCCATCAATCGTACTATCAGTTATGTCAGCCCAGAAGGGAAGCAGTATGCGCTGAATGAGAAGACGGCGGTGCTGCTGGTACGTCCGCGTGGCTGGCACTTGCCGGAGAAGCACGTTCTGGTTGATGGACAGCAAGTTTCGGGAGGTATCTTTGACTTTGCCCTATATTTCTTCCATAATGCTAAAAACTTACTTGCACGTGGCACCGGTCCCTACTTCTACCTGCCTAAGATGGAGAGTCACCTGGAGGCGCGACTGTGGAATGATGTCTTTGTGATGGCACAGGAGCTGCTGGGCTTGCCGCGAGGAACGATCAAGGCGACGGTGCTGATCGAGACGATCCTGGCAACCTTTGAGATGGACGAGATATTGTACGAACTGCGTGAACATTCAGCCGGATTGAACTGTGGACGCTGGGACTACATTTTCAGTGCCATCAAAAAGTTTCGCAACATTCCCTACTATATCCTGCCTGACCGTGCGCAGGTGACCATGACCACGCATTTCATGCATTCGTACTCTCTGCTGGCGATCAAAACTTGCCATCGTCGCAACGTTCATGCGATTGGTGGTATGGCGGCGCAGATTCCGATTAAAAACAACCCACAAGCCAACGAGGAGGCGATGGCCAAGGTAAGAGCCGATAAGCATCGCGAGGCTACCGATGGGCATGATGGCACATGGGTGGCTCATCCTGGTCTGGTGCCGGTAGCGATGGAAGAATTTGATAAGGTCATGAAGGGACCCAATCAGATCGACCGCAAGCGCGAGGATGTGCATGTGACGGCGGCAGACCTGCTGGCTCTACCCGAAGGTACGATTACCGAGGCTGGTCTGCGTATCAACATCAATGTCAGCCTGCAATATATGGAGTCATGGCTCAATGGCCTGGGCTGCGTTCCCATCAACAATCTAATGGAAGACGCGGCGACGGTGGAGATTTCTAGATCGCAAATCTGGGAGTGGATTCGTCATCCCAAGGGCATTTTAGATGATGGGCGTAAGGTGACCGTCGAATTGTTCCGCCAGATCGAGGCCGAAGAGTTGGAGAGGATCAAACAGGCAATTGGCGAGGGTCAATACGCTTCACGCAAGTTTGACAAGGCTGCTCAATTGCTCGACAATATCATCACCGAGGAGCGTTTTGTGGAGTTTTTGACGCTGCCCGCGTATAAATATCTGCCTTGATACACTACCAAGCAGGCGACAAAAAATGGCACGCATAGCATGCGTGCCATTTTTTGTCGCCTATGTCGTGTGTTTTTATCGTTTAATTACCGATAAATTTCCTGAACCTTGGGTGGGCGTCAAATTTTTGCACAGTGGCTTCCCGCCCCCATGACGCCCGCAAGGGGCGTCACTACTATATACGGACAGGACATCGCTTCGCTCGTCTGATTGATGATGGCTCTGCGAGCGTAGTGAGCCAAACCGTGTATAGTAGTGACGCCCCTTGCGGGCGTCATGAGGGGAGCGGCTGTGCAAAAAAGTGACGCTCACCCCTGAACCTTGCCTTACTTGACAAACGATGAGAAACGTCCTAAGCTGTATAAAGCCTGTTCTCAAGATATCTGATATGCTGCGGACGGTCTATGATTTCGTTGGAGACGTTGATGCAGCGCCAGCCGAAGGCGCTGAAGGTACTGATCGTCCACGATGGAGATCAGGAAGGAAGGGAGCAATGATGTCTACACACCTGCTGCGCAGCGCTCATACCACTGTCTACCTGGACCCATTTCTATCTGACCATCCTGCTCGGTTGATACCCCCGCTCTTCACAGCCGAGGAGGCACCGCCTGCTGATCTGGTGCTCTGTACCCATGAGCACTGGGATCACTTCGATCCGCACACCCTGCACGGATTGGCTCAGGCGTCACTACAGGCTCGCTTTGTGGTGCCTCTGTCAATTGTAGAACAGGTGACGGCTCTCGGCATCTCACCTGAACGAGTGATAGGTGTTCAACCAGATGAGGAGCTGAGCTTGGGAGAGGTTAAACTCTTTCCCGTCCCTGCTATGCATGGCCTCAAGGCACCCCCGGCCGTCTACGATTTCGGTTTCGTTGAGCATGATGATAGGCACCTCTACCGCTATCTTGGGTATGTTATCGAGATGGCTGGGGTACGAGTGTACTCCGCGGGCGATACAATTGTTTTCGACGACCTGGTCCAGCGCTTGCGTCGGCTTGAAGCAGACATTGCACTGCTGCCTATCAATGGTCGGAGTTATTTTCGTGAGCAGCTCGATATTGTGGGCAACCTGGATGAACGCGAGGCCGCGGGTCTGGCTGCTGCGGCTGGCATGAAACTGCTCGTGCCGACACATTATGAGATGTTCGCCGCCAACCAGGGCAGACCGGGCGTGCTAGTAGACTACGTGCGAGCATACCATCCCACATTGACATGCTATATCCCTGCACATGGGCGACGCTTCACATACATGAAAGGAGATCTCTCTTGATGGAGGCTACGCGACGTTTCCTCGAAGCAATGGGCCTGCCGGCGGGCGATCTGCACAGCTTGCTCAGTAGCACAAAACGATTTCCCGACGGAGCGCAGTATCGCGTAGAAATTCCCAGTACAGAAGGCCCTGACGCGCTGGCGGCGATTATCGAGGAGGCTGACCGCTATCAGATCACCATCCACCGTGTTTCGCAAGGAAGCGGCGTGATGATGCTCACGGACAATGAGATCCGGGAGATGGGGCGTCTGGCACGGGAGCGAGGTATGGAAGTCAGCCTCTTCGCCCGACCCCATGCTGGGTGGGACATCGGGGCGATGGCGGTTTCCAGCGGCGGCAAGACGGTCACTCCGCGCTTGCGAGGGCAAGATCAACTGGTCTACTGCCTGGAAGATGTGCAGCGAGCGGCGGTGCTGGGCATGCGCAGCGTGCTGCTGGCGGACGAAGGTGCGCTCTGGGTAGCCGGGGAGATGCGCCAGGCGGGAGTGCTGCCTGCGGACATGCAGTTCAAGATCAGCGTCATGATGGCTTCAGCCAACCCAACCTCGATTCGCCTGATGGAACGGCTGGGTGCCGATACCTACAACATTCCCACCGATCTGACGCTGGCACAGATTGCCGCCATTCGTCAGGCCGTTGATATTCCCCTCGATATCTACGTCGAGGCACCTGATGACCTCGGCGGCTTTGTGCGGCTCTATGAAATTCCCGAACTGGTGCGTATCGCCGCCCCAGTCTATATCAAATTTGGCCTGCGCAACGCGCCAAACATCTACCCGGCCGGCAAGCATATCGAAAGCGTCGCGGTAGCGCTGAGCCGCGAGCGCGTGCGGCGGGCGAAGCTCGGTCTTGATCTGCTGGTCCGCTACTATCCCGACGCTGTGCAATCGCGGCTTGGAGCAGCAGGGCTGGCTATTCCGGTAGTAGAGTAGTGGAACAGACGAGAGGGCTTTCTGGCAACTCGATAAACCAGACAATATCTGGAACCAAATGGAAGTGGGAGCACAATGAAAATTGTTGATGTCAAAATGGCAGTGATGGGGACGGCATGGCGCAATCTGACCTTTGTGCGTGTGCTTACCGATGAGGGAGTAGAGGGCGTGGGCGAAGTGCGCATGTTGAACCATACGGATGCGCTGCTCGGCTATTTCGCGGAGGCTGTGCCGAATCACATTCTGGGTCACGACCCGACCAACATCGAAGATCTGGTGCATCGCATGTACATGAACGATTATGCACGGGCTGGGGAGATCGCCATGTCCGCCATTGCCACCATCGAGATTGCCTGCTGGGATATTATGGGCAAGGTGCTGGCGCAGCCGATCTACAAGTTGCTGGGAGGAGCGGTGCGCGACAAGATCAAGGCCTATGCCAACGGCTGGTACACCGTCGAGCGCACACCGCAAGAATTTCACGCTGCCGCCCGCCGCGTCATTGAAAGGGGCTACCGTGCGCTCAAGCTCGATCCCTTTGGTTCGGGCTTCTATGAACTTGACCGTAACGAGAAATTGCAGGCGGTTGCGCTGGTGGAGGCGGTGCGCGACGCCATCGGGCCAGATGCGGAACTGCTGGTCGAGATGCATGGGCGCTTCAACCCCGCCACCGCTATAGAGATGGCCCGTGAACTGGAACCGTTCAAGCCTTCCTGGATTGAGGAGCCGGTGCCGCCGGAGAATCTGGCAGCCCTCAAGAAAGTTGCCGAAAGGGTCAATGTCCCGGTGGCGACCGGCGAGCGCATCCATACACGCTACGATTACCGCCAGCTTTTTGAGCTACAAGCCGCCGACATTATCCAGCCTGACATCACCCATTTCGGTGGCCTGCTCGAAACAAAGAAGCTTGCTGCCTGGGCCGAAACCTATTACATGCTGATCGCGCCGCACAATGTGGGTGGTCCTGTCTCCACCGCCGCCGCACTCCACCTCGCGGCAGCCACACCCAACTTCAAAATCCAGGAACACTTCAACGACTTTGCCGAAGACTGGGTCAAGGCTGCTGCGCCCGGCAATCCCGAAGTGGTGGATGGCTTCTTCGCGCTGCCGGATGGGCCAGGACTCGGTGTCACACTGGACGAGAAGGTCATTGGCGAGCATCCACGACAGCAGATATTTTTCAATCTGTTCGCCGAAAACTGGCACCGTCGCCAGGCGCAACGCCCAATTCATTTCAAATAAGACGTTTTGCGAGTCAAACGAAGCCGCTTCACGCGTGTCATCCTGAGCGCGAGCTTTGGATCTCTCGCCGGACAGAGATCCAAAGCTCGCGCTCAGGATGACAAAGCGAGAGGGTCTCGTCTTTGAAATGGATTGGGCGCAACGCCCAGCAGCCGAGATGCAGTAGGCGCAAGAAGATAGATTGGAGCCCGGAGGGCGCAAGATGGTGATGCTCTCCATCGCCCGTGATGGGCTGGCCTACTCCGATGACCTGGCACACGAGTGGGTCGCCCAAGCCGGGGAGTTCGAGGTGCTTCATGCAAGGATTTCGTCAACAACAGAATAGATTACTATGGGAACGTAACCACGAGACGGTGCAGATCGAGCCCTGGGGACGTGATAGTCTGCGGGTGCGCTCAAGCGTCAGTGCAGGGATTCGCGATGACCTGTTGAGCGTCTTGCTTCCTCCTTCTGAGAAGGAGGCACAGATCACCATTGGGGCAGAGGGTGCGACCATCCGCAACGGCGCTCTTACCGCGAGCGTCTCCCCAGAGGGGAGCATTCGTTTTTCCAACACGGCCAGCGGTACTGAGCTGTTGGCAGAGGAGCAGCCAGTCCGTGCCACCCGTCTCCCTCCGCGTTCTTTTAAAGCAGTGCATAGCGACCTGTTTCACCTGGAGGTCCGCTTCCGTGCTTACGATGATGAACGGCTCTATGGGCTCGGACAACACCAGCATGGACAACTGGATCAGAAGGGCTGCACTATCGACCTGATACAACGGAATACGGAGGTCTCTATTCCCTTCCTGTTCTCTAGCCGGGGTTATGGTTTTCTGTGGCACAACCCTGGTATCGGCCGTGTCGAACTGGGCTACAACGGGACGCGCTGGGTGGCCGAGGCTACGCCGCAACTCGATTACTGGATCACCGCTGGTGCGGCCCCCGCCGAAATTATGGAACACTATACCGATGCAACGGGTCACGCCCCTGAATTTCCCGAATGGGCAGCCGGCTTCTGGCAGTCTAAACTCCGCTATCGGACCCAGGATGAACTCCTGTCGGTAGCACGCGAATACAAACAGCGGGGCCTGCCACTTTCGGTGATTGTCATTGACTTTTTCCACTGGACACTGCAAGGAGATTGGCGCTTCGATCCAGAACTATGGCCCAATCCAGCAGGGATGGTACGCGAGTTGGAGGATATGGGAATCAAGTTGATGGTCTCCATCTGGCCGACCGTTAATCCCTTGAGCGAAAACTTTCCCATTATGCAGCAACGTGGCTTGCTCATTCGCACCGAACGTGGCCTGCCGGCGCTCATGGTCTTCAATGATAACCGCCCTGAAGGTCCTGTCTCCCTGCACTATTATGATTCGACCAATCCTGAGGCACGACAGTTTATTTGGGAGCAGGTTCATGAGCATTATTATCGGTATGGCATTACAGTCTGGTGGCTTGATGCGTGCGAACCGGAGATGTTCCCCATGGACCCGGATAACTTACGTTTCCATCTAGGGAACGGGTTGGCCGTTGCCAATGCGTATCCTCTGTTACATGAACGTGGCTTCTACGAGGGCATGCGCGAGGCCGGTGAGACAGCTATCCTCAATTTATGCCGTTCCGCCTGGGCAGGGAGCCAGCGCTATGGTGCGGCGGTCTGGTCAGGCGATATCAACAGTACGTTTGAGGCGTTGCAAGCACAGGTCCGTGCCGGGTTGAACATGGGCCTGAGCGGCATTCCCTGGTGGACCACCGATATCGGCGGCTTCTACGGCGGTGACCCGCAGTCGCCAGCTTTTCGCGAACTCCTCATCCGCTGGTTCCAGTACAGCACCTTCTGTCCACTGTTCCGACTGCACGGCAATCGCCTTCTGGCATCACAGGACTCAACAATGATAAGGGGCGGCGGACCAAACGAGGCCTGGTCCTTCGGCGAGGAAGTCTACGCGATCATCAAAGACCTCCTCTTGCTGCGGGAGCGATTACGCCCATACATCCTGGAGCAAATGCACCTCGCCCATGAGAAAGGCACTCCGCCGATGCGCCCGCTGTTCTTCGATTTTCCGAGGGATGGGGCGTGTGCAAGCATCGATGATCAGTTTCTCTTCGGCCCAGACCTGCTGGTGGCCCCGGTGTTGACGGCGGGAGCACGCGGTCGTGAGGTCTACCTGCCCAGGGGAACAAGCTGGACTGATGCCTGGAGCGGGCAGAGCTTTGAGGGCGGTCAGCACATTGTAGCTGAGGCACCATTGGAGCGCATTCCACTCTATCTGCATGCCGGCGCACGGTTGCCCATCCGTAATGCATAGCACTAGTCAAACATGGCGTGAACGGCCTGGCCGGGTGTTACCATAATCAACCCAAAATCCGTCTCATCACCCGAACGGCGTTCGTCGATGACCCATTGCTCATCCTCGAAGTGTCCGGCTTCGACTAAGAGCCACGGGTCAAACCGCCCCTGCCACAGTTCCTTTTGCAGAAAGCGGTAGAAACCGGTAGTTGGCCGGATGTATACAGTGAAGCCAACCCCAGTAACGTAAAACTCCTTCGGCCCAGCCTGGATGAGCAATCCGCGCCCACGAGTTGTCTCGGTTGCACCTCCTGTCGGGATCGGACGCCCATACCATGACACACCGAACTGCACGAGGGCCGTGTAGCCATCCAGTTCGATGTACTGCATAGCGCTACCTTCCTCTTGTACGATAGCATGGAGTCGTCCTGTCCCCTGGTAGGCAGGAATCAGGGGCAAGATGGCGCGTGTGGCGGCGAAACTCTCGACCAGCGCAACGCAACTATCGATCATGTTACCGTTCTCATCGATGAGGCCGTCGATACCGAAGGGAGCAATGCCGATGGCGTTATATCGCGCAATGGCATAGAACATCAGGCGGGAGGTCGCGGGCCATCGCCCACATTCCGGGATGAAGAGCGGATTATCGGTGCGACTATATGTCTCGCAGCGTTGGCAGAACTGGGTCGCATCGGCGAAATAGATGTCAGGGGCCAGCAGATCGATGTGCGGGGCCGCGGCCTTCCAGACATCGATCATCTGACTAACCGCACCACCCGAGGGATAGTTGTAGCCGGCCACGCGGAACCCGTTCTCACCCAGCCATACGTTGACGTACATAGGCAGGTCATAGACGGTCTTTCCGGCCTCAGCAATCTCGTCGATGTAGCGGGCTACAGACCAGGCCGAGAATACCTCCGCTGCCTTCCAACCGAAGACCTCTTGCCAGGAGCCCTGTGCCCGCGCTCCGTTCTCCGCCCAGATCTGTCGGAACGTCGGCTGCGTCGTTGGGAGAACGGCCGCAAAGGCCTCTGGGACCTCGGCAGCAAAGAGAGTATTGCCCTCTTGGGAGAAATCGCGCTCAGCCCCATGGCTACCCGGTTCATTCTCGATCTGGAGCATGATGACCGTTCTCTCGGCCCCGTCCACTTGCTTGATGTGGTCGAGCAAGGCACAAACGGCTCGTTTATCGGCTTCCAGCGTGTCCTGGCAATGCGGAGACAACACTGGCAGTGGAAGCCTTTCGGGCGTAATGACCCGCCGGAAGCGCTCAGTCTGCAGCTTGACCCAGCCCGGCGTATATTTCATAGTCCCATTCTTCCAGGTGCCAAACCAGAGCAGAATCAGCTTGAGGCCATGTTCCCGTGCCCCGGCAATCAGGTCGTCGACGATGGTGAAGTCAAAGGTTCCCTCGACAGGCTCGATCTGTTCCCAATAGACAGGAACCTCAGCAGTATTGGTGTGCATGCGAACGAGGGTATCCCAGAGAGGAGCCATACGCGCTTTGGTATAAGCACTGGAATTGTGAACCTGCCCACCCAGGATAAAGAAGGGTTTACCATTTACAGTCACGTAACGTGGGGAACTGGCCATCACTCCTCCTCAGGAATAAGCGTGCCTTGGCACAAACGAAACAGCAAATCGGCTGAAGAAAACAATCAACACGAACAGGCATGTGATGACATCTCGAGAAGCCTTGAGTGCTCGAGAGAATTGAGGTGAAACGTCAATTTCTATAGTACACCTGCTGTCAAGATTCTCACCTGCTTCTTCCCCTTGACAAATAGAAAATTTTCGGGAATAATATAGGTATATTCCGTTAAAATAAGCTGATGATTTTCAGAAATGAAGCAACCTTCATCCAAGCGTAGTACCATTGCAGAGATCGCCGCTCAAGCTGGTGTTTCTATTCCGACCGTTTCACGCGTACTCAACGGCCGACCTGATGTTGCCCCGGCTACCAGGGCACGCATCGAGCAGATCATCAAAGAGAGCGGGTACAATCGGAGTAGTGCGGCCAAAGGGCTCAGGAACGAGAGCAATGGAATTATCGACCTTGTGGTTCCTGGTCTTGAGAACCCGTATGTGACTGAGATTGTTCGTGGCGTTGAGGAGGCCTTGGAGCGCACAGGCTTGCGCCTGGCACTCTCTTTCACTCAGGACGCCTCCCTTGGGGAGAGGCAATGGCTCGACAAAATCGCTGCTCGTGCAACCGATGGAGCGATTCTTGTGTTAGCCCATGGTCAATCCTCTCGCTTAGACGAATTACGACGACGCGGGATTCCGTTCGTGGTTGTTGATCACCGTGGCGAACTGGGCCCAGATGTTCCATCAGTAGGAACCACGAACTGGGCTGGTGGACGCATGGCCGTGGAGTATTTACTGTCGCTTGGACACAGGCGCATTGCTATGATTGCTGGTACACCATCAATCAGGGCTAGTTTGGATAGAGTTGCGGGGTATCGTACTGCTTTGGAGGCAGCTGGTATCCCCATCGATCCCGAGCTGATTCGCCCTGGTGCTTTTCGCCTCCAGTCTGGCTACATTCAAACCAGTTCTCTGCTGGCTTTGCCTGACCCGCCCACGGCGATCTTTGCAGGAAACGACATGCAAGCGATGGGTGCATATAAAGCGCTCTATCTGCGTAACATTCACGTGCCTGAACAGATGAGCGTAATCGGTTTTGACGATATACCTTTGACTACCATCGTCAGTCCGAGTCTCACCTCGGTGCGCCAACCGCTTTTCGAGATGGGACGAGTAGCCACGACTATGCTCATGCGCCTGATTGCAGGTGAGCCTCTTGATAGTTTTCGGGTAGAGCTGCCGACAACACTGATTACTCGCGAGTCTTGTGCGTCTCCGCCATCCTCTTAAAAAACATGTGAAGATATCCAGCAATCCATCTTGGAGTAGCTGAGAAAGAGGGGACCGCGAACTGTGGGCCGATGCGGCTCGCAGCAGACTCTAGCGTAGGTAGCATTTAGTAGCAGTACAGTTGACCTTCTCTGGGGAACTGCAAACCCCTCTTCATTCAAAAGTACAAATGGTTCTGCTTGACAAGAGTATGCCATACATGTTACGTTTTTATAAGGGAAAGTGGCACGTGTCACCTGTTGAGCTTGGAGTGCGTGCAATCTGAGACAATGTTGTTCTGGCCGACAGACCGTTAATCGCCGCCAAGGGGGTTCTTCAGCACGGAAGACCTCATATTAATTACATGATAGCCGTACAACGGCTACGGAAGGTTTTTCGTACATTCTCTGGACAATATTGTCCCGGCTACGCATGTGCTGATGCATACAGTGCCACTCGTCATTCGCTCATAAAGGGAGTTGCGCACGATGAAAGACCTTATACTTTTCTCATGTGACTCGTCTCCTCCAGCCTTCGCGATTACAGAAGGGCTGAAATTTCTTCCTTGGTCCGTGGGTACCGGATGCATAACTTCAGCCCACTTCTCAGCATCTTGTTCTCTTTTTTGTCCTGTGGGCTGTAGCCCTTCTGACACCTTGCCATTGTAGGTAGGTTTTTGTAGAGCTGAGAGAGACTCTCATGGCCCTTTCGTATTTATTTCTCTATGCCAAAGGAGGCTTCAGATGATGCAGCTTTTCTCCTTTTTCCCCTGGATGCGACGCTTTGCGCCCGGGTTCGCCATCGTCAGCATCGCTCTGGTGCTCATGGCTCCTCTCGCCGCCTGCGGAGGCTCAAGTACCAGTAGCACTACCTCTACCGGTCCGGCTAACTTGACCTACTGGGGCTGGATCCCGGGAACTGATAAGATGGTCGCGCTCTTCAACCAGACCCATCCTGGCATTCATGTCACCTGGGTCCAAACGCCTGGCGGTCAGCCGACCTACGACAAGATGTTTACGGCTATCAAGGCCAATAATGAGCCAGACCTTGGTCAGGTCGAGTTCCAGTACATGCCAAACTTCGAGAGTACTGGGGCCCTCGTCGATCTCTCCGCATACGGGGCCGCCTCGGTCAAGGATCAGTTTGTGCCGTGGACCTGGAATCAGGTGACACTTGGCAATGCCATCTACGCCATCCCAGGCGATTCCGGCCCCCTGGGCATGTACTACCGCCAAGACCTCTTCCAGAAGTACAATCTTCCGGTCCCAACCACCTGGGCGCAGTACGCTGATGATGCAGCCAAGCTGCATGCAGCCGATCCCAATGCCTACATCACTGACTTCCCACCCAAGCAAGGAGGATGGTTCAACGGGCTGGTGTGGCAGGCAGGCGGGCGCCCGTTTGGTATCAATGGCCAATCCTGGAAAGTGTCCATCAACAACCCTCAATCCCAACAGGTCGCCTCCTTCTGGCAAGATTTGCTCACCAAGAAGCTCGTCAAGACCGAAACAGACTTCACCACGGGCTTTTACCATGACCTGGGGACAGGGGCGATTGCCACCTGGATCGGGGCACCCTGGACGGCTTCGAGCATCAGTTCCAATGTTCCCTCGGGGTCTGGGAAGTGGCGTGTTGCCCCTATCCCGCAGTGGCAGGCGGGTCAAACCAGCGATGGCAACTGGGGTGGATCAACCGAGGTCGTTTTCAAGAGTAGCCAGCATCCCAAGGAAGCGACAGAGTTCGCCGAGTGGCTCTATACCGACGAGAAGGCGATTGACATCTACATTCAGGCAGCTCAAGCGTATCCGGCCAAGACGTCCTTATTAAGCTCACCCCTGTTGAACAGCCCGAACCCCTACTACGGCAACCAGATCCTCAACCAGGTGTTCAAGCCGGCCTCCACCGAAGTGGATGCCACCTTCCAGTGGGGACCGACCATCAATCAGTACTACACCGACCTCGGGGACAATTTCGCCAATGCCGTCAATGGCCATGGCACCCTGACTGACGCGCTCAATGCCACGCAGGAGAGTACCGTCGCCTTTATGAAAAAGCAGGGCTACAGTGTCAGTAGCTAGGAGGGGAAAGCCTGCTGAGACGTCGCAGAGGTGATCCCAGGCATCGCAGAGAGAAGATGGCTGGGTTCGCCCATGGGACTGGCGGTCTCGTATCGACAAGCAACATCCCTCCGTCGTGGCCCTTCGAGGGGCCACGACGGAGCGGCAAGAGAGGAGAACTCGATCATGGCCCTTGAGGCACCGCAAGCGAAGACGACATCAGAGGTGTCACCCCGTCTCGGCATGACCTCACCAAGGTCGTATGCTTTACGGAAGGTATTGACGCCCTATCTGTTCATTCTGCCCTTTGGGGTACTGTTCTTGCTGTTTTTTATCGTGCCGATCTTTTATGCCGTCTACCAGAGCCTGTTCCGCTCCCAGCGCAGTGGGCTGGGTCTGGGCGCGGCGACGGTTTCCTTCAACAGCCTGGGCAACTATGTGGACGTGCTCCATGACGTCAACTTCTACAGCGGGGTGGGCCGGGTGCTACTCTATGGCATCGTGCAAGTGCCCGTCATGCTGATCTTAGCGCTCAGCCTGGCCCTGCTGCTGGACTCGACGGTGGTGCGCTTCAAGAACTTCTTCCGCGTGGCGTTCTTTGTGCCCTATGCCGTTCCCGGTATCATCGCCGCCTTGCTGTGGGGCTTTCTCTACAACCCGGCGCTCAGCCCTTTCAACGCCGCCGTTCAGGCGTTCGGCGGGGGCGGGGTGGATTTCCTTGGGGCCAGGATTGTGCTGTGGGCGATCGCCAACATTGCCACATGGGCGTGGACCGGCTACAACATGCTGATCATTTTCGCGGCCTTGCAAGCCATCCCGCAGGAAATCTATGAGTCGGCCCGCATCGACGGGGCGACAGGCTTTGGCATCGCCTGGAACATTAAAATTCCGCTGGTGGCCCCGGCGTTGGTGCTGACCGGCATCTTCTCCATCATCGGCACACTCCAGCTCTTTAATGAGCCCCAGGTGTTGACGGCCATCTCCAGCAACATCTCCAGTTCGTACACGCCCAACCTGTATGCCTACAACACGGCCTTTGGCAACAACAACTACTACTATGCGGCCGCCCTGTCCGTCGTGTTGGCCTTCTTCACCTGTATCCTCTCCTTCGGCTTCTTACGTGTCACCCAGCGACAATCAGGAGTATAAGTCCCATGAGTGAACAATCAGCTTCCGTTCCGTATCCAACCGCCAAGGAAGTCGCGACCGGCGAACATGCCCAGAGACTTGCTCCCAGGAGGTTCAATCCGAGTAGCCTTGGAGCCATGACGTTCCTCGTTGTGTTCACGATTTACTTTCTCATCCCCTTTTTCTGGTTAATTGTGGCGGCGACCAAGAACCAGGGGGACTTGTTCAGCACGTTCGGGCTGTGGTTCTCGCCGCACTTTAACCTCTTCACCAACCTGCAACTGCTCTTCACGTACAACAATTCGATCTTTTTGCTGTGGCTGCTCAATACCTTCATCTACGCGGGCATCGGGGCGTTGGTGGGCACGGTGATCGCCAGCATGGCCGGCTATGCCATCGCCAAATTCGTCTTTCCTGGCCGCAACTTCACCTTCTCGCTCGTCTTGGGTGCCATCCTGGTGCCGGGAACGGCGCTGGCACTGCCGCTGTACCTGCTGATGAGCAAAGTGGGGCTGTCCAACACCTACTGGTCGGTCTTGCTGCCTAGCATGGTCAGTCCCTTCGGTGTCTATCTCTCGCGCATCTATGCCGCATCCTCCGTGCCGGACGAACTGCTGGAGGCCTCGCGCATCGATGGAGCAGGAGAGTTGCGCACCTATACGATCGCCGTGCGGCTGATGATTCCCGCGCTCGTGACCATCTTTCTCTTCCAGTTCGTGGGCATCTGGAACAACTTCTTCCTGCCGCTGGTGATGCTGAGCAAACCGAGCCTCTTTCCCATTACGGTGGGCTTACAGCTGTGGAATGCAAACGCCGGAGGGGCCCAGCAGTACCTCACCAACCTAGTGGTGTGCGGGGCGCTGGTCTCGTCGATTCCGCTGCTGATTGGCTGTCTGTTCCTGCAACGCTACTGGCGCGGCGGACTGGGTGCGGGCAGCGTCAAGGGCTGATTTCTTTGACGACGGTCGTGCAGTGGAGGATGGGGATGGTGCTGGAGGGGGCGCACTGGAGTGCGCCCCTTCCTACTTGGTGAGGCACCTGTGCAACATCCTGGCACGCTTGAAGCTGGAGATGGAGGCAGGTGTACGTGGGAGCCTCCTCACGAGACATCCGCCTCACTAGCACTCTGCGTGTCTATCATGTAGATAAGAAGTAACAGGTTACGTGATACTCCTACAATGAGGAAAGCGCGGCTGGATGAGGAATTAGACAGCTAACGAAAGGGCCAGATATATGGACGATGGAGTAGATAACCTGCTCAGCCAGATGACCCTGCAGGAAAAAGTGTCGATGCTGGCTGGCACGAAGACGTGGTACACGACACCTGTTGAGCGACTCGGTATCCCCTCCTTAAAGATGACCGACGGCCCGAATGGTGCTCGCGGAGCGGGAGGCTTCACCCAGGGAGTGAAAGCAACTTGCTTCCCGGCAGAGATCTCGCTGGCCTCGACGTGGAATACAGACCTGGTTGAACGCGTTGGGCAGGCACTGGCGCAAGAGGCCAAAATGAAGGGAGCACAGGTGCTTCTGGCTCCAACGGTCAACATCCAGCGATCTCCGCTCGGAGGGCGCAATTTTGAATGCTTCTCCGAAGATCCGTACCTATCTGCTCGCCTGGCTGTGGCTTACATCAATGGTCTGCAGCGGGAAGGGGTGGGCGCCTCGGTCAAGCATTACATCTGCAACGACTCCGAGTTCAAGCGGACAAGCATTAGCGTGGAGGTGCGCGAACGGGCTCTGCGCGAAATCTATCTGCCCCCCTTCGAGGCAGCGGTGCGCGAGGCCAAGACGTGGACCGTCATGGCCGCCTACAACCTGGTAAACGGCATCCCGGCCTCGGAAAATGTGTCCCTCTTAAGCGAGATATTGCGCAATGAGTGGGGTTATGAGGGAGTGGTGGTCTCGGACTGGTTTGAGGCCGTCAAGAGCACCGCCGCTTCCGTGAATGCGGGCCTCGATCTGGAGATGCCTGAGCCACGATGGCGCGGTGAGAAACTGCTCGCAGCCGTCAAGCGTGGCGAGGTCGCGGAAGCGACCATTGATGTGAGCGTGCGTCGCCTGTTGCAGCTGCTGGTCAAAACTGGCGTCTTCAAGCACCAGGAAGATGTGCCAGAGCAGGCTATCGATCTACCGGAACATCGTGCGCTAGTCCGTCAAGCGGCTGCAGAAGGCATCGTCCTACTCAAAAATGAGCAGCATGTGCTTCCACTTCAACGTGAGCAGCTCACATCGATCGCAATGATCGGCCCCAACGCGAAGGTGGCCCAGATCATGGGTGGAGGTAGTGCGCAGGTCAATTCGCATTATGCGATTACCCCCTTCCAGGGCATCGTCAACAAAGTCGGCGACCATATAAGCGTGCGCTACGAGCAGGGCTGCACCAACCACAAGTATCAGCCCCTACTCGAGATCAGTCTGCTGCTTGCTGGCAAAGAGGGAAGCGAGCATGGGTTAGCTCTCGAGTACTTCAATAGCAGCGACTTGTCTGGCACTCCCATCTTTAAGGAGACGAAAACCACATCGGAGTTTATGTGGTTCGGGGAGATGCCCAAAGGAGTCGATCCGCAACAGTTCTCGTTTCGCGCCACCGGTCGCTTTACGCCCCAGGAGACCGGAGACTACACGTTTGGACTGGTCAGCACAGGGCGTGGACGCTTCTCTATCGATGGGCGAGAAGTGATTGATAACTGGAGTCAGCCAAAGGCGGTGGGAGATTTCCTTGGAGCAGCGGAGACGCAAGAGACCATCCCTCTGCAAGCCGGACGCCAATATCTCCTGACGCTTGAATATGCCAAGTCTGAGGAGAGTCTGTTGGCTATGGTCCGACTGGGGTGCCTGCCACCAGTACCTGCCGATGCTATCGAGCGGGCATCGGCACTGGCTGTGGCTTCGGATGTGGCCATCGTGTGTGTAGGCTTTGGTGGTGAATGGCAGAGCGAAGGCTTCGATCGGCCAAATATGGACTTGCCTGGCAAGCAGGATGCGCTCGTTGAGCAAGTGGCGGCAGCCAATCCGCGCACCATTGTGATACTCAACACCGGCTCACCGATCAGCATGCCCTGGCTTGAGAAGGTGGCCGCCGTGGTGCAGGCCTGGTATCCCGGCCAGGAATGCGGAAACGCCATCGCCGATGTGCTCTTTGGCGACACCAATCCCTCGGGGAAACTTCCCCAGACCTTCCCCGTGCGCCTGGAGGATAATCCCGCCTATCTCAACTTTCCGGGTGAAAACGGCAAGGTCTATTACGGTGAGGGATTGTTCGTCGGCTATCGCTACTATGACAAGAAGAAAATCGCGCCGTTGTTCCCCTTTGGCTTCGGCCTCTCCTATACGACCTTCGACTACGGTCCGCTCTCATTGAGTACACAGCAGATCGGCCCGGATGACACATTGCAGGTGTTGGTCGAGATCACTAACACAGGGCAGCGCACGGGCAAAGAAGTGGTGCAGTTGTACGTCCGCGACCAGCAGGCGCACCTGCAGCGCCCGGAAAAAGAACTCAAAGCGTTCGCCAAGGTGCAGTTGGAGCCCGGAGAACGCAAGACGGTGACGCTCTCTGTTGCCCGTGAGGCGCTGGCCTACTACGATGACCTGGCACAGGAGTGGGTCGCCCAAGCCGGGGAGTTCGAGGTGCTTGTTGGTGCGTCGTCACAAGATATCCGGGCGACTGCTGTGTTCGCACTCACATCATCGAGTCGCTGGCCTTCCTGAAGGAAATACCCAGCAACAAAGCACGTATGGAGGAGTGAATACATGCAAGGAAAGAGAGGAGTACGAAATGACAGTATGGTCTGAAGGCGATGTGCAGGCCAATGGTATCACCATTCATTATTACCGCACCGGCGGCGACAATAAGCCGTCCATCCTCCTGTTGCACGGGATCACGGATAGTGGCCAGTGCTGGCCGCGTGTGGCTCACGACCTGGAAGGCAGCTACGACGTTATCATGACTGATGCGCGTGGTCATGGCCACTCCGGCGGCTCCGCAACGGCGTTCTCGATCGCGCTGCTGGCTGACGATGCAGCAACGGTCATTCGAGCGTTGGGTTTGGAAAAGCCCTATGTGTGGGGACATTCGATGGGGGCCATCACTGCAGCTATGCTTGCTGCATCGTATCCTG
>WNFX01000886.1_pt1 | contig 32003 bp, 31 predicted proteins | sample 5400111 | NCBI WGS metagenome assembly WNFX01 (sample SAMN13153363, study PRJNA577476) | soil metagenome | isolation source: 40 cm soil or saprolite under grassland replicate 1 | place: USA:California | collected 2016-06-15 | reverse complement strand
TCAAACATCGCCGCAGTGAGACGGTACAAATTCAAGGCTGCCGCGCCGCGTGATTGATATCCGGATGCGCCCGCCTCGAGTCCCCACGCCGTGCGGAAGGCACGCGTCCATTTCGAGTCACGCCCTACCGAATCCTGGATCAAGTCAAAATAGCGATTCTCGCTGACAATCATCAAGCCTCTCTGCACAGCAACCGCTTCAAGCAAGTTCTTCACCAAGCCCCATATCGCGTACAGGACTGTGGATTCATGTTCACGGGCCAGACCGTTTAGAATTTTATGAGCTTCCTCGGCGCAACCCAGCACTTCTTCTGCCGCGAATTCATCTGCTGCAGATTGCAAAGATGACCAATTGAAATCTTGGGCGGCTTGCTGTAATGCGGACATCGAGCCATCTTTGTCGAGCAAGATTTTCATCCCGCGCAAACCGGGAACAGCCCAAATTGCGCGCCGTGGATTGGTCAATACAAAGCGTTCATCGTCAAGTAAAGTATATTTCAAACTGATAAGTTTATTATCCCAATAACGCAATGTGTAACGGCCATAAGGATTTTCGGGCAGTTTGCTCACGTAGATATCCAGATCTACATCACTGTATGTACTTTCCTGTCCACGCGCATAACTTCCCACAATGCCAACGCCGACGACATCAGGAGAATCGATTTGCTCAATGGCAGATTGAATGAACGGATCTGTTAGGGTCATAATGATTTTATTCCGTCGTTGCGAGCGACTCGCTCTGCGAGGAGTGAAGCAATCTCAGACTGAGTAAGAGATTGCCACGTCGCCCTACGGGCTCCTCGCAATGACAGGATTTCACTTCTCCACTTTCCCACCTTCCACTCGCCACACTTCAGCCTTCTGGACAAAATCGGATGGGAAGAGATTCAAATCGGTCGTTGTGAATAAGACCTGTTCACTTTCACCAACGTATTTCAACAAATCCGCGCGACGTAGCAAATCCAATTCTGCCATCACTTCATCGAGCAAAATGACGGGCCAATTCCCTGTGCGATCCTTCATCCAATTCACCTCCGCAAGTTTCAAAGACAACAACGTCGTGCGGACTTGCCCGCGCGAGCCATAATTTCCAAGATCAATATCGTTCGCCAGAAAACGCAGTTCATCGCGGTGCGGACCAATTGTTGTCACGCCCCGCGCGATCTCTTCACTGCGCAGATCACGCAAACGTGCCCGAAAGCCATCTCGGATTTCATTTAACTCCAAACGCGAACGATCAACGACCGTGTCAATTTTCAAGCCCAACTGTCCATTCGGTTTCGGCAGTGGATCAAAAGCAGGTTCATAGGAGAGACGAAGAATCTCAGCTCCTCGTGTCAACTCGTGATGGACGCGTGAAGCAAGTCGCTCAATCTGCTGGATCGCTTCAATGCGCCACAAGATGATTTGCGCGCCGAGCCGAGTCAGCGCCTCATCCCAGACTTCAATTTGGTCACTATTCCCACCGCGTTCCCCCAGTAATTTTAGAAGCGCGTTACGCTGTGTGAGTGCCTGATTGTATTCACTTAGAATACGCGCATACGCGGGTGTGGATTGTGCCAGTGCCAAATTCAAATAACGACGACGGTCCTCAGGCGCACCTTCGATAATCTGTGACATTTGAGGCACAAAGATCACCGCGTTGAAATGACCGATGACTTCATTAGCAGGTTTCTTCACACCATCGAGCAAAATTTCCTTGCGCAGGCGTTGCGCATTCAACACGCCAGTTGGTTCAAGAATGAGACGCGCTTCGAGGCGATGTTTGCTCTTACTACGTTGATATTCCGCGACAAGACGCGTGACCGTCAATGAATTGTTCTTTGCTTCATAAAAATTGACGATCTGACGGTCTGCATGAGTTTGAAACGATGTAAATGCCGCCAGGAAATAAATAGCTTCTAATACACTGGTCTTGCCCTGTGCATTAGCCCCTACCAACACAACAACCCGCTGAGGAATGTCAATATCTAAGCGGGTAAACTTGCGAAAATTGGTGAGGGAGAGATGCTTGAGGTACATATATGCTCTCTGCGCCGCGCTTGCGTGCAGCACAGGCATTTCGTAATAATCGCCGCCGAGGATTGCGTAGCACGCGAAGCGTGTGGAACGGCGACGGGAGCATTTAGAATTTTATTTCTAATTCTATTTCATCTCGTAAAGGAATACCATCATTTCCAACCAATGGAATGCTTGGTTTCATCTTTCTCGATACATTTACTGCGCCACGATAGACAGTGACGATTTCAAAACCACGTTTTTGATAAAAGCCAAGCGCATGTAAATTGTCGTTGGTCGTAATGAGAAAGAGGCGTTTACATTCTCTGGCGCGGGCTTCTTTGATTGTCTGGTCAATCAGCATTGATCCGATACCCTGTCCTTCGCGCAGGCTATCCAGCGAAGTGACTTCACACTCATCGTCTTTGATAAAGAATGTGATAAGACCTACCCATTCATTTTTATCTTCGACGACAAAACCTTCGAGTTGTTCAGGGCGATAGAGATTGCCATGCGCAATTATCTCTTCGCCGCCCCAATGTTCAATCAAAAATTGTCGTAGACGCGGCAGATCATCCTGAGTCAAACGCCTGAGAACAGACATTACACTTCTTGTTCCGCGTCAACTTCTTCCTGCGGCTTCCAAACGCGAGTGGCGCGATCAGTGAAGAGAACCCCGTTCAAGTGATCAATCTCGTGTTGAAAGATGCGAGCCAGCCATCCTTTTGCTTTGATCTTCATTGGCTTGCCATGGCGGTTCAATCCTTTTACTTGGATCGCAGCATGACGCTCCACCTCACCAACCAATCCAGGGATAGAGAGACAGCCTTCTACGCCCATCAAGGTCTCTTCAGAGGATTTCACGATTTCAGGATTCAATACTGCCCAAACTTTCTTTGGAGCATCTTCCTTCTCTTCATCTTCTTCATGCTCGACATACTCAATTACAATAACGCGTTCAGAGAGACCAATCTGTGGCGCGGCAAGACCCACGCCTGGCGCATCACGCATGGTTTCAACCATATCATCAATCAAAGTCTGGAGATCTTTATCAAATTTCGTTACCGTGTGAGCTTTGCGGCGCAAAACTGCTTCAGGGAGAGTTACGATCTTACGGAGAGTCATTTTTTGATTACCTTCGATTATTTATTGAGCACGCTTCGACTCAGCGCGATAGTTTTTGAGAATTCCCGATTTTACCCTGGTTTTTGATTGCTTTTCTTCTCTTCTTCTTTTCTAAACTCTTCCGCGCTATTGTGATACGTGGCTAGCCACTCCGCCATACGTTCGCGGTCTGCAGCAACAGCAGATTGCGTCTTTTTCTCCATGCGCGCGGCGCGGCGGCGGTTGATATCGGACTGAACAGTGGCAGGGTCCATCACATCTTCGAACGCAAGTTTGGTGCCACCCACGGTGATATACACTGTTCCAAAGTTAAAGATATTGCCTAAAATGCCCACGCGCTTATATTCTGTGCCTAAAATGTTTTCAAGTTGTGCTGCACTACGCGACTCTGTACCGAAGGGTTTCCGGTCGATATCAATAATCTGTTCCGACGTGACCTCGAATTTGTCGTTACTCCAATCGATCACCTCATAAATCAACCACCCAAATAAGGGAACGAGACCAATCAGAATAGCCAGCGCAAACACGTCAACCGTAAGACTTCCATTAACGATTTGAATAAACGCCTCTTCCGGTGATCGAGCCAACTGAATTAATCGTCCCAGAAACAATCCGATCGCGGCAAGAATCGCAACCAATGGCATCCAGGCCTGTTCGAGCATCGCGAACCAATGCTTTCGATAGATTACGCTCTCACCTGTTTCATAACGGAGCTTAAGCGTATCGGAGCCAAGCAAGCGCAACCAATTAATACGTTTAGGGAGAGAAGAGGCTGTTGATACAGCCTCAACTTTCGGCTTGGGAGGAATCGGAATCCCCAGCCGCTTGCGAATGGCATCCTTCATCGCTTCCTTTTCCAATCCAACCGCAGCTTCACGCGTGCGCTGCCAATATTCTTCAATCATTTTCGCTGCCTGATTAGGATGAGTTACATGGTTAAATGGGATCCTGCCTACAAAGGTTCGCACAATGACATCGCCATAATCGAGGGCGCGGCCATATGGCGTAGTCTCAACGCCAATAGAAAGGACTGTACTCAACGGCGATTCCTGCCTGCTATCATAAATACCCACCACTTTTTCAAGCCAGACTACCCGTTGATTGGTCACGATGTAATAATCGTTGCCCCAATCAACCCAACGCCATGCGATCCATCCCACAGCTGCAATCAATGAACCCACAGCCGCAATCAAAACAATAACTAAATGTGTTATCCTGAACCAGCCATAAAACAGACCTATTGGCACAATCAGTGTAAGGACTGGTAGAACCAGATTTTGGGTAAGAATGACGGGATGCTTCCGCGCAAGGAAGTAAACAACCTCATCGGGCCGCAGCCATTTGAATCGCAGTCGACGAGCCAGTTGGCGACTGCGGATGGCAATTGTAAGATTCGATCGTAGATGAGGCTTCTGCTTGTAAAGTTTCTCGAAATTCTTGCGCGATAGAACGAGCAGTGAGGTATCGGCCAAGGCTGTAATCGTTGCAGACCTGGTCCTCTTTTCAATCAAAGCCATTTCACCAAAATAATCTTCCTTCACCAGACGCGCGAGTTGAAATTGCTTACCATTTTGTTTCCGTACGATGTTAACGCTCCCAGCATAGATCAAATAAAAATTATCGGCTCTGCTACCCTGCTGAAATATCACCCCATCTTTGGGAACTGTGACCTCCTCTAATTCCTCCGCGATAGCCGCAAATTCATCCTCTTCTAAACCATGAAAGAGATGGATTTTCTTTAGGAACGCAATTCTGGCAGGAATTTCGATTAGCACAAATTGATTCTATCAAATTTCACGCACGATGGCGCAACCGTATGCAAGAGTTTCGTTTAACTCAGGCAAACGTCCATCGAGCAAGGCTTCGACTGCATCTTTTAGAAAAAAACTGATGGCTTTTCTTTGACGGAATGTGACATCATCCACTGCGCCGCGATAACGCAGGATACCCAGACGGTCGAGGACAAATACATGTGGAGTTGCAATGGCTTCATATAGATCGGCGACGATATGCTCCGAATCAATTAGGACCTTCGAGATGCGTCGCGTTTTAGCAGCCTCTTCTAGCATTGGAATGGATTCGTTTCGATTCGCCGCGATGGATAACAAAACCACCTCCCCATTCCACCTCTCGAGCAAATCCAGCAGATCGCGATCCGTCCGCTCCGAATGCGGACACTCCGCCGACCAAAAATTGATAATGACAATTTTCCCTCGATCATCCCTTAACTTGTGAAGATTGCCTTGGAGATCAGGTAATTCAAAATCGGGCGCGGGGTGGTTTAATTGCATGTAGAGATTATATCGTTCAACATGTCATTGCGAGGAGGGTTGAGGCGCACAGCGCCGAAGCCCCCACGAAGCAATAACGCATACATTACCACATGTTACAATCCTACCCATGAAAAAATGGCAATTCTGGATCGGGGTGCTGATTAGCATCGTGTTTATCTGGCTGGCATTACGCGGCTTACGTCTTGAAGAATTCTGGGGTGCGGTAAAACAAGCGAATTACATCTGGTTGTTACCTGGTATCGCCGTTTACTTCGTCGGTGTGTGGGTGCGGGCATGGAGATGGCACTATCTGCTTGGTCCAATCAAAAAGATTCCAACCGAGACCATGTTTCCCATCACAACGATTGGATATATGGGCAACAATATTTATCCAGCCCGCGCAGGCGAAGTGTTGCGGGCAGTGATTCTGAAACGAAAAGAAGGCGTATCTGTCTCCGCCTCATTGGCTACCATCATTGTGGAACGCATCTTCGATGGCGTGGTAATGCTCGCATTCATCTTTGTCAATTTGCCTGAACTCGCCAAACTGACAGGTGCTTCAGGCATGGTTGGTAATATCCAGCAGGTTGCATTGATCGGCACGGGCATCTTTCTTAGCGCGCTCGGGGTATTTCTCATTGCAGCAATGTTTCCTCATGCCGCTGCAAAAGTGGGATTGTGGTTTATTCATCACTTTACATCCAAGAGATTACATGAACGCATTATCAGCCTGATGAATAAATTTTTGGATGGGCTCGCTTCGCTGCGCTCACCCTTGAATGTACTGATGGTCTTCTTTACTTCCGTCCTGATTTGGTTATTCGAAACGGGCAAATATTGGTTTGTGATGCATGCTTTCAATTTCAGCGTCTCATTCTTTGCACTGATGCTGATGAACGGGATTGTCAATTTGGCAACGACCATTCCCTCCGCGCCTGGGTATATCGGCACCTTTGACGCGCCGGGCATCGCGGTGCTCACTGCTTATGGAGTGGAACATTCCGTTGCAGCGGGATACACACTCGTACTACACGTCGCCTTGTGGCTGCCGATCACATTACTTGGCGCATATTATCTTGCGCATGAGGGCGTCAGATGGAGTGATTCGTTGCGAGCAGAAACAACGGATGTATGATCTATATCCATTTCTAAAAGGTTACATTCGGGAAAACAATATTTAGCATGCGTTATACTTGGTCTGGCAGCAATTTTTATAGGTCAAAACGAAGGAACGAACAATGGCGCAGACCAACATATCTCAAAAGAGGAAGTTGCGGGTGCTTATTGCTGATGACGTCCAAGAGACCCGCCGCAACACTCGTCTGATGCTAGCCACAATCGATGACGTGGAAGTGGTCGCAATCGCCGCGAATGGAGTCCAGGCTGTCCAGTTAGCGGAAGAAAATCATCCTGATATCCTCCTGCTCGATATTAACATGCCTGAAATGGATGGGTTATCTGCATACAGAAATATCGCACAGATTTATCCTGATATTGGCTGCATCATCATCTCCGCAGAGAAAGATACGACCACCCTCCGCACGGCCATGTCCATTGGCGTGCAGGAATATCTGATCAAGCCCTTTACCATTGAAGAATTGGAAACAGCAATTGCGCGCGTGGATAAGCGCGTTCAGGAAATACGCCAAAAACTGGCACAAGCTGAACAATTACGTAGGAGGAATGAGTCTTACCTGAAACAACTGGCCAGTGAATATGCAAAGACCAGGCGCACAGATGATCAGGCAATTGAAGTCTTTGAACAACTGGCTGAAAGTCCGCATTGCGAAATGCGCTGGTTGCAAAACCTGGCAATGATGTATGTGGTTCGTCAAATGTGGGACAGGCTCAAAATCCTTGCAGAGAAAGTAGATCAGCGCACGAAAAGTCAAAATAAGTAGGGCGGGTTGGTAACCCGACAAATCTGGTTCGTCAGGCTACCCCCATCGGGGCGCTCACCTCGATTTGCTAAGCAAATCGTGCGCGCAGGCGCAAGTGTCGCAGCAAGCCTGACCTACATTTAACTTTGGGAGTGTGGATGAGAATAGCAATCATCGGAGCGGGGTTTGGCGGTATGGCGGCCGCCTATGATTTAAAAAATGCAGGACATGAAGTCATCATCTACGAATCCGCCAATTATGTTGGCGGATTGGCTTCGGGATTCAAAGAGCCGTATTGGGAGTGGTCAGTCGAGAAGTTCTATCATCACTGGTTCCAGTCAGATAATGAAATGCTTGGTTTGATCAAAGAATTAGGGTGGGCGGATAAAGTCTTATTCCCGCGTCCATTGACTGTGATGTATCACAACGGAAAATTCTATCCATTCGATTCAATTCTGGGCGCACTTCTTTTTCCTGGGCTTGGATTTGGTCTTGATAAAATCAGATTCGGCTTCGTTGGACTCTATCTCCGCTTAACGAACAACTGGAAGGCGTTGGAAAAAGTAACAGCTAACTCATGGATGATGAAGTGGGCTGGCAAAAACGTCTACGAAAAGATGTGGAAGCCGTTGTTGGTTGGGAAATTTGGTCCTTATTACGATCAAGTCAATATGGCGTGGATGTGGGCGCGCATCAAAGCACGCACTACAAGGTTGGGAACATTCGAGGGTGGCTTTCAAAGATTTGCCAATTTGTTCACTGAAAAACTACGCGAGATGGGAGTTGAGATTCGGCTGGGGGTGAGCGTAGAGTCAATTAAACGAGAGCAGGGTAAGTTGTCCGTCAGAAGCGAGGGAAAATCTGAATCGTTTGATAAAGTGCTGGTTACCACATCTCCTAATTTGATGGCGAAGTTGAGTCCAGATCTTCCAGAAAATTATTTGAAGGGACTGCTTGAGTTGAAATCTATGGGCGCGGTGGTGATGGTACTGTCACTTAAGCAGCAGTTATCGAAAGAGGGATATTACTGGTTCAACTTGCCGAAAGAGGCAGGCTATCCATTTTTGGCATTGGTGGAGCATACTAACTTCGTGTCGAAGGAACATTTCGGCGGTGATCATATTGTGTACGCGGGCGATTATTTGCAAGTAGGACATGAATATTTTTCGATGAGCGATGAAGAGTTATTGGAGCGATTTATGCCTGCCTTTAAAAAATTCAATCCCGCGTTCGAACGGGATTGGGTGAAAAAAGTTTGGGTGTTCAAAACGAATTACGCACAGCCTGTACCGTTGGTGGATCATTCAAAGAATATCCCCACAATTCAAACGCCGATCGAAGGACTGTATTTTGCTTCGATGAGTCAGGTCTATCCGTGGGATCGCGGAACCAATTTCGCAGTGGAGATTGGACGCCGTGCGGCGCGCTTCATGCTAGCCACAGACAAGCGAAGCAGTCCTATGGATAAATACGGATAAACGCAGATGAAGATTGTAGGGATTGATTTATCGGGTCCTCGTAACTTCGCAGACACTTGCCTGGTCATTTTCAAAGAGCGCGGCGAAGAAATTCATTTACTAGATGTTCGCGAAGGCTCAGATGACAATCAAATTCTTGAAATGATTTCCAGTTTAGAGCAAAAAGAACGAATCGTAATCGCGATTGATGCTCCCCTTTCTTACAACTCTAAAGGCGGAGACCGTCCATCTGATTCAGAACTGCGCCGCCTTGTACATGCACAGGGAGGGCATGTTGGAATCATGTCGCCCACCATGATCCGCATGGTTTATCTTACTCTGCGCGGCATGCTGTTGACTCGTTTTTTGGAAGCGCTTAAGCCACAGTACAATCTGGAAATCGTTGAAGTGCATCCGGGCGCCTGCATGATTTTACGCGGAGCAGATGCAGGTGATGTGCGCAAATTCAAAACTGAGCCCTTGGCACGCGGACGCTTACTTGATTGGCTCGAGACAAGAGGATTGAAAGGCATCTCCCACAAAGAAACTGTCACTGATCATTATGTCGCGGCTTGTGCCGCCGCACTGGGAGCATGGCAATGGAGCTTGGGGAAATCTGTCTGGCGTTTCGCATTGGACTTCCCACACCATCCATACGATTTTGCGTGTTAATCAAACCAATTTCATTGCAGTATTACTTCTCTCCCCAATGGATTGCAATTGTCCCGAACATCAATCTTTCATAATTGATCTTCTTGAATCCAATCGCTGCCATGCGGATTGCCATCTCTTCAGTAGAGACGAATCCCTTAGTGCTTTCTGGTGGGTAACGGTAAGCTTCTTTGGCGCCAGTCAGCAATCCACCGAGGGCAGGAATGACAACATGCATACGCTAGACAGATTAATGGCAAGAAAAATATTTTCTTGGGGCGCGTCGTATCAAGGATGACAATGCGCCCACCTTTCTTCAGCACCCGATATTGCTCCTGTAATGCTTGTTGTAAGTCAATCATATTGCGCATGAGAAAGCCAGAGATGACCGCGTCAAAAGATGAATCTTCGAATAGGAGGCAGAGCTATAACGCTTATGATTGACTCATCAAGGGTTATTACAATTATCAAATGATTTGAACGTGTTGTATGCTTTAGAATAAAAGGAGGTGCCTATGCTTTCCGTTGCGGTCGTAGAACCGAACAAACTGGGAATTGTTGATATTCCAGAACCAAAACCTGGTCCCTATGAAGCAAAGATTCGCACTGAAGCAGTCTGTATCTGTAATGCGACAGATCGAAAACTCATTGAAGGGCATTTTCCGGGCGTTGAAAATTATCCATTACTGCTTGGGCATGAAACTGTCGGCATTGTCGAGGCTGTAGGGGAAAAGGTGCGCAGCTTCAAACCCGGTGATCGGGTCATCGGCGGTCTACTTCTCAATAGTACTGATCAGCACTACCACAGTGGTTGGGGTGGATTCTCACAATATCTCTTGGCTGGAGATCATAAGGCAATGGTCGCGGATAACACTGCAACCCCTGAGAAAGGCTGGGTGGAAGTTCATGAGATTATGCGCGCCGTGCCCAAGTCCATCTCCGTTGAGGATGCAGTGATGTTATGCATGTGGCGCGAAGTCTACGGTGCATTTGATGATTTTCATCTACAAGAAGATGACGATATCGTGATCTTTGGAGCCGGACCGGTCGGGCTTAGTTTTGTCAAGTTTGCGCGTATATTGGGGATGGGTTTTATCGCTTGTGTAGAACCTATAAACGAAAAGCATAAGAAAGCGCTCGAAATGGGAGCGGATGTTGCCATCTCCCCGGATGAAGTCATTCTTGAGCGTTTAAGACATGAGCATGGCAAACCTTTTGACGCGCTAATCGACGCCGTAGGAAGAGAATCCATCATTAATTCGTGCCTGCCTCTTGTAAAGCTGGGGGGCTCAGTGTGTGTTTATGGTGTGATTGATACTCCCACCATTCACCTGGAAAAATCCAGAGGACCTTATAACTTTAACTTGCTCATTCACCAATGGCCCACCCGTGAGAGGGAAGCTGGTGCTCAGGAACCACTGTGCGAATGGATCGAGCAGGGAAAGTTGAGTTATCGAGAGTTCATTGCCGCAGAATATCCAATCGAAGAAATTCAGCAGGCATACGAAGGATCAAAAACGGGGTTACCTATCAAGACTCTTTTGAGATTTTAGGCGAAAACAATACCATCAAAAGAGATAGACATTCAGATGATTAACGAACAAAAGAGGCGACCTGATCAGGTCACCTCTTTTGTTATTATTCGCCTCGGGCATGTGGAGTTGGACTCCAATCACACAGATCGATGTCCGTAGTCAATTGTCCACTGTTGATCGCAAAAGACTCCATTAAAAAGCTTGCGTCAACATATGCACCTTCGAGGTCGTAGCCAGATGCCCATGCATGAGCGTAGTATATGCCATTCGGAAGCAGAACTTTGTAAGTAGGGGTATTCTGAGGAATATAAAACTGGATCACCTGATTCGTACCCTTTTGTTCGAAGTACAATGTCAATGGTGGATTGAACTCACCTGGGTAGCAAATGCTGCCTGTCACTTCACCATGCGGTAGATCTTTCACATAGATATCTACATAAAAGGTTTCATCTGCCTGAACACCTGTGCCGAATAAATTGCCCGATGCATTACGCAAGATCCAATAGCCCACGTAATGTCCGGGAGCAGAAGGCGCTGTGAACGTGACAGCCATATCTACAGTCTGTCCGGGTCCAACATAAACGGGGACCTGCATCGTCGTGCCATTCATTTGAGCGCCGCTATAAAAGACCACATCATAATCGGGTGTCCATGTACACGTACCGCGGTTCTGCAAGCGCCAGGTTTTGGTAAACACTTCACCCGGAGAAAGCCAGGTTCCATCGGGGATGGTCACATCCTTGATGAACACTGCCCAATCGCAATAAGAGATGGCCGTGGGAACAGGCGTCTTGGTTGCTGGGACCGGTGTTGCTGTAGCAAGAACCGGAGTAGACGTGGGCGCGTTTTGCGTCATAGCATACATAGTCTGAGTGACGACCGCTTGAACGGTTGCTGCTGTGTCAAGGGAATTGTGCTGAGCCGGCTGCAACAGCGGCATTGCCATGAACGTGACAGGAAAACAAGCCATAATCGCGAATGCGACAATGCCAAATAAAATAAGAATTGAGTTAGTATTAATTTTCATCTCGCACCTCCAAGTTGTGCTGCTGATGGACGGCACGCTTAAGATGAAAGTTCCCCACTTTTTGTCTTGTTACAAAACTGTAACAAGGAATGAGACAAGCCATTAGAATCAAGACCCGTAAAGAATCATGAAATCTTTTAAGACCTTCATTTTTCTCGTCAATATATTCTTGCTCACCTTTAGTGGGTGTAACTTGCAAGAGAGTAGACCGCCAAGAGTCAGGCTGGAACTAGTTGCAGAGGGATTTACTTCGCCAGTCGCTTTGGTTGGCCCCAAAGATGAAAGTCACCGTTTATTTGTAGTAGATCAAACCGGGTTGATCTGGATACTCTCCAAGGGCAAGCGAATCGAAAAGCCTTTTCTTGATCTGCGTGAGCACGTGGTAAAGTTGAATTCTTTTTATGATGAGCGTGGATTACTGGGACTGGCTTTTCATCCTGACTTTGCGATGAATGGTCGCTTCTACGTTTCTTACAGCGCGCCTCTGCGAAGCGGCTTGTCAACAGATGAATGGGATCATACAACCTATATCTCCGAATTCACCGTTTCCGCAAACGATCCGAATCTCGCCAATCCCGCCTCAGAACGCGTGCTCTTAGTAATGGACAAACCCGGTTACAACTACGAAGCTGGCAATATTGCCTTTGGCCCCGATGGATACTTATATATTGCTACCGGAGATAGCGTCCGAGATCCAGCCACAGAAGCGGGAAAATACGCGCAAGATGTATCGTCACTGCTCGGAAAGATTCTGCGAATCGATGTCAACGGGACAGCTGATACCGGACAAAACTATTTGATCCCGGCTGATAATCCCTTTGTTTCCGGAGAGGGCCTGCCTGAAATCTTTGCCTATGGATTTCGCAATCCTTATCGCTTTTCCTTCGACGCGGCTCAGGACAAGTCATTCGATGTTTCAGATTCTGGAAAAACTCGTCTCTTTGTCGCGGATGTAGGACAGGCAACTATGGAGGAAGTTAGTCTCGTCGAGTCGGGCGGGAATTATGGTTGGCCGATTCAAGAGGGGACAAATTGTTTCAATGCTCAAGCCTGGAGTCAGCCACTTGAAAGCTGTTCCACCAATGGTTTGTCTGAACCGATTATTGCATACACGCACCAGGGTGGTTTATCAGCAATCATCGGTGGGATGGTTTATCGTGGCAAGTCCCTTCCTGAACTGGTTGGCAGATATATCTTTGGTGATTGGGGAAAAGGGAGAGGTCATTTATTTGTAGCCTATCCCCCAACATTCGGTCTAGGCATGTGGAAGGTTACGGAAATTCAAGTTGAAAATCCGGGCAGCCAATCTCAAATCGGACAATTGCTTGGCATTGGACAAGATGAAAGTGGAGAGTTATATCTACTCACGAAAGCTCCGGGAGTTGGCGCGGCTGGGAATAGTGGCGCAGTATATAAGGTCGTTCCGGCAGATCGATAACCTTTCGAAGGTTGCTATAAGCGTTCATGTTACTTTCAAAGAACCTTCGCAAGGCTTTTGCAACTTGTGGGAACCTGAAATCCTCAAGCGGTGTACAGCTTATAGAAATGGACCAAATGGTAGAAACCTGATTTCATGAAAAGGAGTGTTTAGAAATGAACAAAACCAAACGACATATTTTGTTTCTCATTCTGGTCATCACCTTGCTGGCAATCCCTACATTCGTTGTGTTCGCAAAAGAGCTTGGTATGTTGACCATTAGTGGACCCGGTATCAAAGGTGAGTTGACCCTGAATGATCCAAAAGCCATGCTGAAACTGGAACAGTCTGGCTTCTTTGACCAAGCTGCCCTCATCAAGCCACCTCAGAATTTAGGGGAAGGTTACACCATTACTGCTCACCTGAACCTGGATGGGAAAGTTGTTCCCTTTGTGCAAATGGTTTACTATCCCACCGCTAAAGGCGAGCCGAGCTACGTCCACTACATTGGTAGGCTCAACGGTGAAACGCTTCAAAAGGTCGATGAATGGAGCACTTTGAGCCTTGACGCGGATACTGCTTTCCGCGGCTTGATGGATGCGAATAACATCACACTTCAATCTGCTATTGTTAGTGCGCCTCCGGCCGCTGCGCCCGCCGTGGCACCTGTAACTGCTCCAGCGGTTTCATCCGTACCGATTCCAACCTCTTACATTATCCTAGCCCTGGTTGCCGTAGCCTTGCTTCTAGCAGGCGCTGGATTAGTCCTAAGGCGTCGTACAATCAGTCATACAACAACATAACCAACTAATCAGATAATAAACAATAGAAAAAGATGCCCTCTCTTTTTGGAGAGGGCATCTTGCATTAATAGAAAAAATTACTTCAACGATAATACTTCTTCCAGCGGCTTATCATTGATAAAAACAGCCACATCATTTACTGTAGAAAATTGCAAAGCAGTCTGTTTGATCTGAGCTTCAAAGCGCGGCGCGTCACATTCACCTCCTAACATCATATTCCCAGTCAAATGAATGATCGCTTTTCCTTGTTCAATCGTGACCGCTGCCACTTGGAGATCTGATTGATATAGCGCATTGTAAAGTCCTGATTCGCCATAGAATTGCTTTTTCGCTGAGAGGAGTTTTTCCAATGCGGCCCGCAGGACTCCCTGCGTTTCAGGAATCGTCACTGTAACGGGAACTGCACTATCACCACATCCAACTGATGTTCCGGATTGACCATTATCGTTGAGCGCGATCAAAAATATTTTGACTGTTTGTTCCTTTGATATAGTTGAGGCGGAAGTTGATGGAACTTGTTGAATTTCTGTTGCTGTTGGCAGGATAAGAGTTGGTGATGGAATTTCAATCGTTGGAGTTGGGTTGATTTGTTCCGTTGGTGATACAACGACGACGGCTGTATTTGTGGGAACCTCAACAGTACTTGTTGGTATTGAAGTTGACAGCGGTCCAATGCTGACTTCAAACTTGCCACAAGCAGTAAGGAGTAATAGTACAAGAGATATAAAGAGCTTGTGCACTTTCATACAGCCTCCGTTCTGAAACTCGTCCTCCTTATAATTGTAAATAAAATATGTCACCGCAGTGTTTCAGGGAGGTCACAAAATTGTAACAAGATTAGGCGTGTGTCAAGACTCACAAGGTCAGTTTAATTGGAGGTAAATCCCAAAAATCGTTTGGCTCCACTCGCGTTACAATCGCGTTACAAATCATCAAAGTGAGAGTAAAATACACTTTATCTTGTTTTCCCCGTCGTAATGCGGCGGGTACCTAAACTCCAAGGAGATTCTCATGTTTCACACAATTATCATCGTGGGCAACGTCGGCAAAGACCCTGAAATGCGCTATACGCCTTCTGGTCAGGCCGTTACGTCTTTTTCTGTTGCTACCAATCGCCAGTATACGACCGGCAGTGGCGAACAGGTAAAAGAAACAATTTGGTTTCGCGTCACCACGTGGGGCAAACAGGCTGAAATTTGTAACCAATATCTCAGAAAAGGCTCGAAAGTTCTGATTGAGGGACGCCTCACACCCGATAAAGCCACCGGTGGACCACGCATCTGGAACAAACAGGATGGTTCCACAGGCGCTTCTTTCGAAGTAACGGCTGGTACTGTTCGCTTCTTGTCTTCGCGCGGCGAGGGACCAAGTGAAACGCCGATGATGGGTGGCATGGAAGGGGCCGAGATCCCAGCCGAGGATGATATTCCGTTTTAGCCCAACGCTTCTTATAAATCTAACAAGCCTCCGTGTTTGAACCTGCTGGATTTATGAGTCAGTAAGATCATAGGACTATTTTATGACCACACCACAACCACCTGGGCCTAAGATTAACATCCCCGAAGGAATGGAACCTGCCTATGCCAACCTGGCGCGTATCTCCCATTCTCCAGCGGATATTGTCATTGACTTTGCCCATATCTTACCGGGCGAAACCACTGCAAATATCCGCTCACGTGTGGTCATGACTCCGTTGAGTGCGAAATTACTTTTGCGCGCACTCAATGAAAACATTGCGCGTTATGAGGCTGCCTTTGGGGAAATCACCATGCCTAGCAATAATTCGCTAGCTGAGAATCTCTTCCGACCACCTCATTCGCCCGAACCACCAAAAGAGTAATTTACGGCAATAATTTTCTAGTTCGATGCCAGTTAGAGTGAACCATGCATAAGCTTGAGAGCATAGCCGAACGTATCCGTCAGAACTTTGATGTGCGGACAGCCAAACGAGATGAAGCACTTAAACAAGCGCGTCAGTTGACGCGCGCTTGTTCACTGTCCATTCGCGCGGTACATAGGGATGATAAGGAAGCTTTGGAAGCAAATTTGGCGGAAGCGCAAAGCTTGGCGGATAAATTACGCGACGAACTTAAAAGCTATCCCGATCTCTTTTACGCGGGCTACACCCAAGATTCACTCAAGGAATTTGTGGAAGCGAATGTAACCTGCGCATTGATTCAAAACAAGCCGCTTCAGACTCCCGAAGAATTGGGAGTAGAAAATGCAACCTATCTCAACGGATTGGCTGAAGTGGTTGGCGAATTGCGCCGGCGCACGCTCGATATTCTGCGCTCCGGTTATTCAGAGGAAGCAGAACGTCTGCTCGGCCATATGGATGATATTTACTCGGTGCTGGTCACGATGGATTACCCCGATGCGATCACGAGTGGTCTACGCCGTCAGACAGACTTGGTACGCGGCATCATCGAAAAGACGCGTGGTGACGTAACATTCAGCCTGCGCGGTCAACAGTTAACGGAAGCAATCAGGAATTTGAGTAGCCAATTAAACGGTGGCCAGGCCGAGACTGAGGAAAGAGACGAGTTATCCATCCCTATGAATGAGGATGAATAAGGATGGCGCGGGCGGGGCATAAATATCCATTAATCGTTTATCAACACATGCTTAATCGTTGGTGGCCAGCCATGATTGCGATCGGTCTTGGAATGTTTGGACTGGCTTACAGCGAATATATTGAGCCACTGGGACGCTTCCTGCCGTGGCGTTGGCAACTCTGTGTAGCGGTTGGCGGGCTGGCAATCCTGATTGGTATCTTCTTTTTGATTATTCGATACTTCGCTTATGTCCAACCCTTCCCCACTTATCTAAAGCTTGTCACACCGTTTATGCGGGTGAATATTTCCTACAAGCGCATCAAGAAAACAACCACAACCGAGATGCGTTATCTCTTTCCTTTCAAAAGCATGTCTGGCTGGGTGCAGGAAATTTTTTCGCCGCTTTCCCATAAGACCGCGCTGGTGATCGATCTGAATGGTTATCCTGTCTCACCTGTTTTGTTGCGACTATTCCTTTATAGGTTTTTTTTCAAAGATAAAACACCGCATCTTGTGATCCTTGTAAAGGATTGGATGCGCTTCAGTTCAGAATTGGAAAGTATGCGCTCAGGGATCGACCCAAATCCATCTGGGCAGAAACGACCAAAGAATTCCATCCTTTCACGATTGCCACAAAAATGAACGGTTCAACGTTCATGTTCAACGGCTCAAAATGCAACTCTTCTTGTGAAAAAAGTCACTAATTACCAGTTACATTTTACGATGGCTAGAAGATGATACGTAAGATATGATGAATATGGAGACGGAACAAAGACACCTCCAAATGCTCCTCACTATCTCCTCCTTTGGCGAAAGCCTCCGCTGGCTGCGTAAGCGTCTCAGCGGAGGCATTTTTTAAAGATGTCTTATGTGTTCTTAAGAGGACACCCACAATCCCATATTCAGCTATGACTGATTTATTTCTTTCTTTCTTGCTGCTTGAATAGTTTCTGCAATCACAGGTAGAACGATAAAGAAGGAACTACCTTTTCCTAATGTAGATTCGACCCAAATACGTCCCTGATGATTTTCCACAATATTCTTGACAATTGCAAGCCCAAGCCCCGATCCCTCTACATCTGAACCGATGTTACTCCCTCGATAGAATTTATCGAAGATATGAGGCTGGTCAGACGGAGGAATTCCAGGTCCTTGATCTGTAACCTGCAAAATTATCTGGTTGCCCTCAGAATGAATGGAAATGTATATTTCCCCATTGACGTTGGAATATTTGATCGCATTTCCGACAACATTGTCGAGAACCTGCCGCAAACGGATAGGGTTTGTGCGCAATGGCGGTAGAGCCGGAGCTATATCTATCTTGAGCTTAAGGCGTTTTGCTTTGATCTGGCCATTCAACATGTCGATTGTGTAGCGCAGGATCCCTTCTAGCTGCACAAATTCACGGCGTGTGTCAATGCCTGCCTCAATGCTACCAAGATCAAGTAGATCATTGATCAATGATGTAATGTGTTGAATGCTATCCTGGATGCGACTCACGAAATCGTGTTGCTGTTCATTTAGCGGGCCGGCCCTTTCTATAAGTTCTGCGTAGCCAATCACCGAGGTAAGTGGCGAACGTAGATCATGCGAAACGGTATGGACGAATTCACTGCGAACCCGGTCCACTTCCTTAAGATAAGTAATATCATGCATCGTGAGAGCATATCCAACATCATGAATCGTCGCGAATTGGGCGTTGCCAACTCTCCCATCTGGAAAACTGACTTCATGATACTGATACGGATCGCTCATATCAGCATGTGCGATCAGGTTGAGCAAATCAGGGTGTTTGATAACTTCAATTACCGGCTGACCAACCGCCGTTTTTTCACTTATTCCAAAAGAACGACACATAGCTGGATTCACAAAGACGATGACATTTTCTTGATTCAGAATCATCACGCTATCATGGATATTATTAAAGACTGCTTCCAGCCGCGCACGTTCAGAATCTGAGATTTTGGCGCGCTTTTGTAGCGAAGAAGTGGTGCGGTTGACTTCCCTGCGAAGCCAGTCGCCCACACGATGTGCGTTCTTAAGACCGCTTTCCACTGCATCAACAATATCATCCGTGCTGAGCGGTGGGGATAAATATCCACTCAGCCCTAAACGGAAAGTATCTTTGATGAGTTCAGGCTTCATTTTCTCTGCATAGATGAGAAAAGGAAGCGTGGGAAAATGACCTTGTAATTCCTTGGCAACTTTCACTCCCTCATGCGCATCAAATTTCTCGCCAATTAACAAAAGAGCGGGAGCAGATTCTTTTAATATTTTTCCCAGTGATTGTAAATCCTTGGCAATTGCCGTGTCATAACCAACCGCTCGCAAGGCACGATCCATTAAATTCAAAATGGAGGATTCTTCCAGCGCCAGCAGGATTAGGTCAGGTTTTGGCATAGATGCGACGAAGGAATTTTACTTCTTTTTTAATGTAATGGGGACTGGAGGCGTAGTTTTCTCAGCAGCGCGCGCTAAACGCTGCAAAGCAGCCCGGGCTGTTTGCAAAGCTTGCCGCTGAAGCTCTGTAAGAGTGCTGTTTTTCTCTCTTAATAAGAGGTCTATTGGATAGATAGCTGCCTGAAGTTCCTCATTAACGGAACTGCGTATCGATTCGAGCAACGCGTTCTGCCGTCTCTCTCCATCTTTAGATGTCTGTTGCGAGCTATTCAAAGCTCGGAATAAGCGTGCATTCACAAGTGAAATAGAGGCATAATCTGCAACTGCCTCAAGCAACGTCTGTTCCATTTTTTCAAATGGGCGCGCCTCCTTGCGGACAACAACCAGCATACCAATCACTTCTTTTTGAACTTTGATTGGTACTGCACAGGCCGATCTTCCCAAATTGGCGACCCTAAATTTCAATAACGGCTCACCGGAGATGGACAGTGTTTCACCAGAAAGGGCAACTAGTCCACTGATGCCATCATCCAAAGGCATATTGATCTTCTTTGCCCAAACCTCAGGTAGACCGCGCTGTGCCGCAAGCAGAAAAGACCTACTTTCATCCTCGCGGACAAGCAACCAGACAATTTTAGTATCAGTAATCTGGGCCGCGCCATCTACAATCTTTTGGAACAAAAAACGCTGATCTGTGATTGAAACGACTGCCTTGCCAATATTAATGATGGCACCCAATTCGCGCGCCTTGCGCTGAAGTTCATGATTTATCTCACTTAACTTCAAATCAAGGCGCTGACGATCACGAACCTCATGCACGCGGTTTAGCACGCGCTCTACTACTGAAAGCACTTCAGCATCGCGCGCCGGCCATAGCAGATAATCTGCTGCACCCAAACGAAAGGCTTGAATAATATCCTGCTCCTGCCCCTTTTGGGCAATCACAAGCAAAGGCGTATTCACACCTTGTGAGGCAAGAGCTACAAGCAAGTCTTTCGCGCTCAAGCCCGGGAGATTCAAATCTGCCATGATCAGATCAGGTGGAGTCAGAAGCGCTTGTTTGATAGCAGAAGAAGAATCAGCCACCACATCCACGTAATAACCCACGGATATGAGAACTTGGCGGGCAATCAAATCACTAATATCAGGATCGTTTTCAACGAGTAATATGCGGTCCCCGGTGGAAGCCATGGATTCACTCACTAGATAATATTTTCTTCCTTAATTTTCATTGTAACACTCTTTATTTTGACTAGCCACCAACAAGATTTTAAGGATAAAACATTTCAAAGCTCAAACACTGGACGTGATTGCCCGGTGATAATGCCTCGATGATTCATGACGGGCTTGGCCGGTCCAAACGAAGCCAGGGCTTGTTCCTGTTCCAGGGAAAGCGCTCCTAGCTGACGTAGGACCTCGAGCGTGACAGCCGGGCGGACGCGAGGGCCATGAGTAAGATCAAGAGCCATGCGTGCTGCATCTCCATCAGAGACCTTCAGCGCAATCCCAACTCCCGGCGAATCGGGACTCAGTACACCAGGCAGAAGACCGATGATCTGATAACCCTCTGCGCCGCGCTTACAGACGATCTTTCCTTCCCCCGCTCGCATTAATTGTTCATCGAACTCGCCATACGCGCTAACCATTTCGGGATGCATTGTCATGGCTGAAGTGATTTTTCGGCACGCAAAGGCGCGCGCCTCAGAAAGCTCGCGTGGGTCACAGAGACGTGCCATACCAAGCGCTGCATTGTAAAGCGGAATTGCAAAGTTGGGCGCGGAACAGCCGTCTGTGCCAAGCTCAATTTCTTTAACGGAAAGTAAACACATTTCAGCGAAAGAAGCAAGGATATCTTGTTGAACAGGATGATTGATGTCGAGATAATTCTCAAGCGGGAGCACGCGCATCTTTGCATGTGCCAACATGGCAGTATGTTTACCCGAACAGTTGTTTTGATTTGGAGTGGGTTGTTTATTGTTGATGATAAGCGACTTGAAAGCATCCACATCACCAGGCATATGAACGCCGCATTGAAGGTAATTTTCTTCAACACCGATTTTCTTTTGAATCCCTTCGACGGTTTGCACATGCAGGTCACTGCCTTCATGTGAAGCGCATGAGATCGAAAGCTCACGTGGCGTGAATCCAAAATATTCCACCCCGCCGCGTTCGACGAATGGGAGGGCCTGAAATGGTTTTGCACTCGAGCGTAAAAAAGCGACCGTTTTCGGGTCGCCATAGGATGAGATCAACTTGCCATTTGTATCCACTACCGCAATTGAACCAGAGTGAACGGATTCTACAATATTCCCTCGCGTCACTTCAAAGAGAGCTTGTGCTGTCATTGCTCATCCAATATATAGTGTGAAGTTGAATGATAATGACGCGCATAGTATTGATTTAGCCCGTAACGCAGCCGATGGCCATATTGTTTCTGTCGCGCAGCAGGCGCCCTGAAATCCTTAAGGAATTGGTCAGCCAGCTTATCAATGGCGGCAGCAGGTGTTTTTTTACTTCCAAGTTTTTCCAACCTATCATGCATCCGTTTAAGAAGATCAGCTTGATTGCGAACAACTTGCTGGTTGACAACACCGCCGCGACTACTAATAATCGTAAAACCTTTGTAATCGGGACCCTGCAATAATTTTAGTGACTCGATCCATTCAGGTAAACTGGCATAAGCCAGGAAAGGAGGCTGAGATCTAGTGACTGTATCACCCACAAAGACCACTTTTTCTTCCGGCAGGATAACCCAGATCGCACCCGAGGCGGGTCCTAGGCAACTCTCAAGCAGGATAGGTGTATCGCCCCAATGCAATGTCATCTTTTCCATGAACGAGATTTCCGGTGGCGCCCAACGGACACTTCCCAGGCCGGGAATTGCCTCCCAATTGGCACCGGTTTCATCACCCTGCGCTTTGAAAGTATTTGGACGATTGCGAAAAGCCTGGGCGGTTCTCTCATGCGCAATGACTATGCAATCCATGGCGCGCGCTCCCAGCGTGCGGTCTGGGTGTGCATCCAAGTTGATGAGAACACGCTCGGGGCCGCCACCCATTCCCATCAGCGAGGCTCGCCATATGCGCCCATCTTCTGGAGAAGGCGGCGCGTCGATCTGAATCAACCCACGCGGCTGGACAATCACACCCAGCGTCACACCCAAATACTTATCTTCAATGTAAACATTGTTTGCAATTGCATCCATCAATCAGCACTCCTGTTTGCTTGATCCGCGATTTATTCTGTCTTACTAGCTAACTGCTCTTCCGTTGCTACAGGAAATGTAAAGTGAAATGTTGAACCTTTACCTGACTCACTTTCGACCCAGATCCTCCCGCCATGCCCGACCACCGCGAGACGACAAAATGCCAAGCCAATGCCAAGTCCGCTTGCCTTGCTACTGCCGCGCAGACGTGTAAACTTATCGAAGATTCTTTCCTGTTCTGATGGAGGGATTCCAGGACCATTATCCTTCACCCATATATGCACCCAGTCATCCTCGTGACGAGCGCCAACTTCAAGCTTTCCATCGGGCGGTGTGAACTTGACTGAGTTCTCCGTTAAATTAATGAGCACGCGCCGCGCCATGTCCTCATCTACCCAGATTGGTGGAAGCTCTTTTGGCAGTTCAGTCGTGATAGTTTGTCGCCGTCCTTTTGCAACCGGCTCAACATCCAGAACAGCTTTTTCAATCAGAGGAACTGTTTCAACAACTTTCTGGTCTGCGACAGGCTGACCAGATTCGAGTCGATTCACATCGAGCAGAGAACTGACAAGGCGTTGGATTCGGTCAGTTGAGTTCTCAGCAATTCTCAGGATGGTTTGGACTGTTTCTTTATCATCCTCTGGCACCATGCTGAACAACACATCTAAACTTGAAACAATATTCGCCAAAGGCGAACGTAGATCGTGATAGATCATCGCGGTCAGATCTTCGCGTAAACCATCAAGTTCCTTGCGCTCAGTAATATCGCGCAAAATCCACTGGATCGAATCGGCTTCATCAAACTCCACCCGGCGCGCGTGTACTTCAATCGGCGTATACATATCATCCTCTCGACGTACAGATGACTCATAAGAAGGTGTGCGGTTCTCGCGCAGTGTTTCGAACTTCAGGCCTGTTCGATTCCAATTCACTTCATGAAGTTGATCAATTGTCAGCGTCTGCAGGGCCTCGCGAGTATAACCACTGAGCAAAATAGCTTGGCGATTGGCTTCAAGAATATGACCTTCCCAATCTGTGATTAACATCGCATCGATGCTATCTTCAAACAACTCATGGTAACGTTGATGCGCAGCCTGCAAACGCTCAAATAATTGCGCGTTTTGAATGGTCGAACCTGCCAGACCGCCGATACCAGTCATTACCAGAAGCGCATCAGGGTCGAAGGATTTTGCAATAGGATTGATGGCCTCAATGATTCCGATCACACGTCCTTGAGATAAGATCGGCGCGACCACAACCGCCCGCATCTCAACTCCTCCAAACTTATCTGCCTCACCATAATTTTTATCCTGACCGACGTCCGGAACTACAACGCCATGCCCCTCAAGTGCCGCAGTACCGACGATCCCTTCGCCAAGCGCTATCTTTCGCCCCAGGATGTTTCCTGCATTCTGTCCGGCTGCCGCGCGGTAGATGATATGCTCATCATCCAACATGCCAACTGCAACAGTTTCAACCTGCAAAGCCTGCATGGTTTGAATCAAAATACGTTGGTATACATCTTCCTCGCGCAGCGAGGCGTTCATTGCAGCTGCGCCTTCAGCCAGGGCAGTCATCACACGCGCCTGGCGTTGACTCTCGGTATACAAACGCGCGTTCAATACCGCGATCCCTGCTTGATCCGCAATGGCTTGCATTAGGTTAAGTTGTTCTTCAGAAAAGGCGTTCGGGGCCGGGTGGACAAGCGTAAGCACTCCCACCAGTTTCTCACGCGCCAATAAGGGGACACAAATCGCTGATTTGACTCCCGACCTGTCCAGTGCATCATCGGGGCGCATTAACCAGCGGTCATCTTTGCTTGTATCGAGAATCAGCGCGCCTTTGCGATTCCGAATGACCCACCCAGCCAGTCCGCGTTCCATTGTGTCTCGCATCTGTTGCGTGGTATGTTCATGGACCTGCTCTCCATAGACAATGGTTGCATCCACGGCTTTGCCTGCGTCATCCAGCACAACAATACTGCAACGCTCGCCGCCTACGTTTTGTATCGCTTCGTACAATACGCGCTGAAGCACTGTGCGAAGATCAAGTGCGGTGGCTACCTCGCGGCTAACATTATAGAGAAGTTCAAGTAAGGCTTTTGTATGGTCTTGTTCTTGTGGTAGAGACATAACATCCAGCTTGGCTCAAATACACAGAAGACGTCTAGAGCATAATTTTTTCAATGACGCCAGTATTGGGCCTCAACAAGCAAAGTATAGCACATTCAATTACGGTAAAATTGCGCCCATGACACTCGATATTCCCCGCATAAAAGCCCTGTGTTTTGACGTGGATGGTACATTAAGCGACACCGATGACCTGTATGCGCAGAAGATTGTAGACCTTCTGCCGCGTTTTTTGTTCCCTGACCCAATGCACACCGCCCGACGATTGGTAATGTGGATCGAATCACCTGGTAACGCTCTTTTGGGCTTTGCCGATAGGATGGGCATTGACGATGAAATGATGGCAATCATAGACTGGATGAATCGCCACCGCACACATACATTGAAGAAATTCCTGCTCGTACCCGGCGTGGATGAAATGCTCACGCACATAAAAGGACACTATCCTATGGCGATCGTCAGCGCGCGGGATGAGAAAAGCACGCTGCGCTTCCTAACTCAATTCGATTTGTGTAAATATTTCGATGTGATCGTGACTGGTCTCTCCGCTCCCCATACGAAGCCTTATCCAGACCCAATCCTGCTTGCCGCACAAAAAATGGGTGTCAAATCTCAAGAGTGCCTTATGATTGGCGATACGACCGTAGACATCCGCGCGGGCAAATCTGCTGGAGCGCAGACGGTAGGTGTGTTATGCGGGTTTGGTGAGGAAAATGAGCTAAGACAACTAGGGGCAGATCTTATTTTGAAAAGTACAAGTGATTTACCCGAATTGTTTAATGGACAAGTTTCAAAGCAGTAGCAACTTCGAAGTTTGTATTCATCTTTATTGTCTATGAAGTACCGCGTTTCGTTTTTCAGCGATTGCTTCAAGCTTCCTTCTATATTCAACGATGGCGTGGTCTCCAACCCAAGGGCCAAACAGTCTGAATAGTGCCGCAACAAAAAGAAGTGCGCGCAAGACGATGGGGATTTGACGGCGGAAATCCCCCTGCTTGCGCCCGAGAAAACGAATATCGCCAATGTGAATATATCCCATCGCAAGCAGGGGAATGACAGTGACGATGTCGGTTGTGTTCACCATCCGATAAATCGGGGCCTTGAAGCTTTTGTCATACTGGCTGTTGCCCACGCGCGGACTTCCAAACGTATAACATGCTGCAATGCGATCTCTGAATTGAGGTTTGCTATCAAGTTCCTGAGTGGCAATTGTAGCCAGAGCAGCTCCCAGGGAATGACCCGTAATATATAGGGGGATTTTATTATCCAACTGCGAAAGGCTCGCTTCGATCTCTTCCCTTACACTTTCATAGGCGTCTCGAAAACCTCTATGCACTCTCCCTTCGAGGACCGAGATTTGAGTAGCCGCTACGTCTGTGATGACATCCTTCTTCTTTGTGACTTCCGTGCCTCGAAAAGCCAGTACAGCAAAATCCCCATTAGCTGCCAAGAATGCTTGAGTATCTGTTTTGTCTGAGTTGAAGGTTGCGATGAGTTTGAACCCGCCGCTTGCTAACTTGGCAACGAATAATTCATACGTTTTTGGATTCTCTTTATCTTCAAACTTGTCATAAGCCAAATGCGACATGGATGAGAGAAGCCACGCCATACGATCTGAATATGCGGCGCGCATGATTGGAGGAGTAAGCAAAATATCGTTATCTTTGAAATACTCCCTAGCCTGCTGGAGTTCCTCGGGAGTGCTCAAAGTGCTTTTCTGAGTGGCTGATTGGTTCACTGCCATTTTGATTCTCCTCTCAACATTGGATAACAGCACTTTACGGAAATTTTGGATTACAGCCAATTCACAATACTTACTTTAGCACCAAAAGCAGCAAAATTATCATTTCATCAATAATGAAATGATGACACCGAAAATCAGCCCAACTATATATGTTCCAAAATAGAGCCGACAAATAATAGAATCGTTAGAAGCGCTTTAACTCCACGAGTTCTGAATAAATATAATGGAACAGTAATCCATCCAAAAGCATAGAGAAAAATGCCCAAACTATGTAGCCATTTTGATCCGTATTTTTGGCTATCATCTACTACCCACCAACTCAGTACTCCCAAAAAGCCCAATGCATAAATAAAATTAAAGGCTGGTGATGGCTGTATAGAAAGACCGTAGTATAAGACTGTAGCAATATTTGCAAGCAATATAAAAATTATAAGAAAGAATATCGGGGATGAAATACCAGGCTTAGCTTGCATACATTTACCGATCTATAATGTGTCAAAACCACTATACATAAAATGCTTGCTAGAGTCAATAAGATGGCTGTAATTTGTTCAACTTTACCGCGATCACTTCACTCCAGACTAAGATTGCCGGTAAAAACACATAAAACGCCAGACCTTTGAGCCAAAATGTAGAAATTACAAGCAAGGCAGTCACCCACGTATAAATTGACAAATTCTTCCACTGAGCATTCTGCCTAAATGTACGCCCAAGCAAAAGCATTGCTGGCATCAGCGCCAAGCCAAGGATTGCGAAGAATGAATCATGTAAAATACCATGCCAGGTTTTTGGGTAGGAGCGAATCGTCGGATCCGTTGTAAAAATCAGTCCCATCATCGCAAAGCCTGCGAGCATTAACAGCGTCGTGGCGAATTTTTCTTTAAGTGCAAGCTTCAACCCATAAGCAAAGAACGCCATCATTGCCCCACAAATGAAAAATGTCATCGTCATCAGCCAACCATATGGACCCAATGCAAGTCCACTGGGCCAATCGAGAACGTTGCCAAATGGTTCCCATCCAATGGAGCGCATGAAATCGGCTTCGGCAAAGGTTAGTCCCGTCATAGTAACGGCAAACAACATAGGACCAATCATGCCAACGGTCGCAGCCAGTTTGATCAAACGCGATTTATTCATAACAAGACTTCATATAGACAGATAAAGCAATATCAATCCAAGCAAAGCGGGTAACGCCTGTATATAAAGAATGGATCGCCTGGCCGTAAAGGCACCAAAGATTCCGGCAATAATGACACAGATCAGGAAAAATAATTTTATAGAGAACTCACCGGAGCTGAGTCCCCAGATCAAGCCTGCCGCGAGAAAGCCATTATAGAGTCCCTGATTTGCCGCAAGCGAGGCGGAGGCTTGTGAATATTCCGGCGTCATACCAAACCTTTTTCGACCAAATGGGTGATTCCAGAAAAACATCTCTAACACAAGAAAACCGAGATGCAAGATTGCTACAACTGCAATGACGATATTCGCGAGAACTGCCATTTTGATCTCCTTATTTTGGTATGGCTCTTGGCGCAAGAAACCATAAAACCAAAAGGATTAATCCGCCTGCAAAGAATGGCACAGGCGCGCCGAGCCATTGAAATAGTGATCCGTAAAAGAGTGGGGCAACGGCATTCGCTGCGCTATAAAATCCCGCAGAGATTCCTAACATCTCTCCCACTTCACGCTTATCAGATGATTTGGTGATCAAACTGTTTACTGCAGGATGCAACACACCTCCCCCCAATGCCGCAGGGAAGCTAGCGATCAACAACCATGTTATACCAAACCAGCCTTTGCTGGCTTCGTCAGGCAGTGTCACTTTGATGTTCTGTGTTGAAATTTGGATCTTGCTGTGTCCCGCGAGACTCTGCATTACTTTGGATTCGTTGTACCACGGCACTGGAATACGTGGGGTTAGCGCCGTTCCAATGAGACCGATTGCAAGGGTTGAGACTCCTAGGATGACCAACCAACGGTCACCTTTTTTCCTGGACCAACGACCGATGAGGCCGCCCTGAACAATCACAATAAAGATGCCTGCCAGCGCAAACAAACCCGATGTATCTGTTGCGTCCATACCGAGGCGGTTTAAAGTAAAGAGTGAGAAGAGTTGTTCGTATCCGCCAAACGCAACTTGATAGAAAAACATGATCAATAGCAGAAAACCAACTGCTGGGCGGTGTAACGCGTCGAACATCGCCGTGAAACGAAAGGGTGATTTCAGTGAAGAGGTCTTTGGCGAATCATCGCGATGAGTTTCATGAAACCAGAACGTCGTCAGCAGGATGGACATCAGCGAGAAAAAAGCCGCGGTAAGGGCAACAGCCCGATAATCCCCGCCTGAAGCGAGAAGCACAATATAAGCAATGATCGGACCGAGGATGAATCCCACACCAAATGCCGCGCCAATTAATCCAAGTCCCTGTGTACGAGTTTTTTCGTTAGTGCTATCGGCAATCGCGGCTTGCGCAGTGGAGATGTTCGCCCCTGAGAGGCCATCAATAATGCGTGAGAGGAAGAGGAGCCAAAGTGTGCTTGCAAAACCCAATAAAACAAATCCAGCTAGTGTTCCAATTTGGCTGGCAATGAGAATAGGCTTACGTCCAAAGCGATCAGAGAGACGACCAAGGATCGGAGCGCCGACGAATTGCATTGATGGATAGGTCGCTTGCAAAATACCGACGATGAACGGAGTTGCCCCGAAGCGCGCCGCGAACAGAGGCAAAAGAGGGATGATGATCGACAGTCCCATCAGGTCTACCAGCACAATGACGAGGATGGGAAGGATTCGTTTAAAATCAAGTTTTTCAGCAGCTTGTTCGAGAGTGGTCATAAATGTTGAATGTACCTTGATGGGAATATTCATGCAATCGTAGCATAAATTCTGTTCTCGTGTAAAATCCATACATATATCATTGCGAGGAGCGTAGCGAAGCAATCTCCTCGCACTTGAGGAGAACTTATGCCGTATGAAATGATTCTGGCTGAAACACACGGACGTGTTGGACTCATTATATTAAATCGCCCGCAAGTGATGAATGCACTCAACAATCAACTAATGCGAGAATTGATGGACGCGCTGGAAGCCTTTGACAAAAACGATAGTATTGGCGCGATGGTCATCACAGGCAATGAAAAAGCGTTTGCCGCGGGGGCAGATATTAAAGAGATGGCAGGGAAATCCATTCAACAGATGATGGATCGTGATCACATTGCAGTCTTTGGCAGAATCCGTACCATCAGGAAGCCAGTCATTGCGGCAGTATCGGGATGGGCATTGGGCGGCGGATGTGAGATCGCTTTGTCATGCGATATGATCGTCGCCTCTGAGTCAGCTATGTTCGGACAACCGGAAATCAATATTGGCGTCATCCCTGGTGCCGGTGGGACGCAGCGTCTCACCCACGCGGTTGGTAAAGCCGTCGCAATGGAAATGATCCTCAATGACCGCAGGTTGACGGCACAGGAAGCTTATCAATACGGAATGGTGAATCGAGTTGTCCCTGCAGAGAAATATTTGGATGAAGCGCTCAAGCTTGCAGGGGAGATCGCTGCGCGCGCTCCAATTGCTCTTCGTACTGCAAAGAAGATGATCAACCAAACTTTTGAACGGACTCTTTCTGAGGGCCTCGTTGCAGAGAAGCAAGAATTTTATAATCTATTTGCCACTGAAGATCAAAAGGAAGGTATGAAAGCCTTCATTGAAAAACGCAAACCTACCTGGACTGGGAAATAAAATGTTAGATGTTGAAGAATTAAAATCTGCTTTTGGAAAACTTGATCTTGCTGACAAACCAATCATTGCCAACGGCATCACATACGGCAGTGGGCAGGACAAAAATAAAATGGCACAGCCGTTTCAATCTGATATGCGTGCAGACACACTGATGGGAATCCTGCCGGAGACATTGCGTAATCATCCCTCCGCCACACGGACGGCACATCCGATTCTCTCGTTCGCGGGCGTCAACGCGGATTTCACCCTATTTACACAAACCCTCTACGAGCCACTTGCTCCGATCGGTGCATTGGCGGAACAGGATGGTTGGGTTGTGCTGATCAATGTTGACCATACAGCCAACACCAGCATCCACTATGCAGAAAAACTTGCCGGGAGAAAACAATTCATCCGTTGGGCATTGGTTGGTGACCGCGTGATCGAGTGCCAAAACTATCCAGGAGATTCCATGGGCTTTCAAGCTATAGAGCTACATCTCACTTTCGAGGCCCGCCGCATAAATATGGGCGAAGCCCTCATTCAGGCTTTTCCGCTGAAAAGGTTGTTTGATGTAGTCCAGGAATTAATAAAAAAAGATCCACTCGCCTTGCTCTGCGAGCGGATAGATTGTGAGAGATGTAATGCGGTGAGAGTTACTGGAACGTAATTTCTTCTACACGCCAACTCTCCTCTCCCATCAATTTCTTCAAGCGTTCGAGGACTTCGGTGCATACTCGCGTCGTGTCGTTGGGGAAATCGATCAGATGTCTCTTACCATCCTCAAAAATTTGAAAATTGAATCGGTCGCGCCCGTGGAAAGAAATCAGCGTGCCGAAAATTGTCTTAATGCGACGCCTGTCGCGTTCCTTGTCACCTGTTGAACGCAACACTACGGTGATCTGCTGTGGCAGATGTTCCTTATCCTTTTCCTCTTGTGCAAGAGGAATATATAACGAGGGCAGGATGTCGGTAGATTGTGTTGGAACAGACTCAATTTTTTGGACTACTATCACTTCAGGCGCGGCCTCAACCTGCTCTTGTTTATTATCATTTGATTCAACTGAAATATCTGCTGTCTCCCCTGCCAAATAGCGCGGCCCATAGGACAAAATGCCATTTTGTCCCGCAGATTCTGGGCGCGCGGCAATGGACGATTCATCAAATGAAGGTTGCCATTGAGTATCCCAATCATCAGGGAAGTTGTCGGGTGGAGGCGGTATATCATCCCACCCCCTGTCCGTCCCCTCCATTTTCCCTGAAGACGGAGGTACATAATCTGCAGACTTCTCTGCGACTTGTCGCACGGATGATGAGGCACTTGGCTTCACAGGAATATTCCTTTGTTGAGGAGCTTCCTGCTTAGGCTGTGGAGTTACTTGAGTGACAGAATCAAGATTCGGCTTGGAGCGAGGCGGCTGGTTCGCGCTAGGTGACGCGTCTACTGACTCAAGTATTTTGATCTCCGTCCGAATCTCATCCACTAAGATTTTTGGCGGTGTACTGCCCATATCCACTTTGCCTTCGACGATAATGATCCGACCGACAGCGAGTTGCTCATGTGTCTTTTGCCAGGTCCTTGGGAAAAGTACAAGTTCGATGTTTCCCTGAATGTCTTCGAGTGTAACAAACCCCATTGGCTTGTTGGTCTTGGTCATATAAGGACGTACCGCTGTGATAAGACCCGCCACCCGTATCTTCTCTTCATGCTGTGCTTCATGAAGCTGACCCGAGAAATAGCTGACGATCTGTGCGAATGTCTGCTGATAAGGAGTCAGTGGATGATCGGAGACATAAAGGCCGATGAGTTCACGCTCCCAATTCAGCATCTCACGCTTATCCACATTACTGACATCAGGAAGTTGGATCTCTTCGAGAACGCCTGTAATTTCGCCAAAGAGGGACATCTGCCCGGCCTCTGCTGCGCGAAAATGATGACTGCTGATTGAGGTGACGCGGTCAAGCGACGCGAGAAGCGCAGCGCGATTCCCAAATACATCCATCGCGCCAACCTTGATGAGACACTCAAGTGCGCGCTTGCCCACTGCACGTAAATCCACGCGACGAGCGAAGTCGTTCAAGTTTTT
>WNFX01001739.1_pt1 | contig 32040 bp, 23 predicted proteins | sample 5400111 | NCBI WGS metagenome assembly WNFX01 (sample SAMN13153363, study PRJNA577476) | soil metagenome | isolation source: 40 cm soil or saprolite under grassland replicate 1 | place: USA:California | collected 2016-06-15 | reverse complement strand
CGAGACGGCATATTCGTCGACGCCTTCGACTTCCCAGCGTTCCTGGACGTCAACCCAGGTGTCAGCTTCGGTTTCGTAGGAACCACTCATGCGGTGTACGATACTGCGGCGCAGGCGTGCACGCAAGTTTTCTAAAGGAATGCGTTGTAGCACTGGCTCGAAGAAGCCTTGCACGATGATACGTTCTGCTTCTTCGCGCGGTATTCCACGCACCATGAGGTAGAATAGTTGTTCTTCGTCGATTTGTCCGGTCGTGGCACCATGACTGGCGCTGACTTCGTTGGCCCCAATCTCTAGACTGGGTATAGATTCTGCACGACACTTCTTACTGAGGAGTAACGTGTGGTCTGAGAGGAATGAAGCCGTTTGTTGCGCTTTTGGCTGCACACGAATCATGCCTATAAACTCTACGCGAGACTCGCCGGTGAGTACACCTTTCACCAGAGTCTCAGCATTGGTTGCTATAGCGGCATGGTTCGAGAGGGTGTTGATTGAATAGCGCTGATCATGGTCAGTGAAGAAGACACCCACCAGTTCGCCTGCACTTCCATTGCCACTCAGGCCAATACCGATGTCGGAGAGCATTACTTTGCTGCCAAGGTCAGCCAGGACCCAGGTGGTGCTGCCATCCTTTTCATGCATGGCGTTCTTATTTGTGATGGTCCAGACGTTCTGGCCGAGGTCTTGCATGTTGCTGAACTCGACATGGGCGGCATTCTTCACATACACTTCCACCACACCATCCAGCAACGAGGGCTGATCGCCATCAAAAGCTGAGTTGTGCTCCTCTACGTAGCGCAGGCTGCTCTGCTCGTCGGCGATAATGAGTGTATGCGCAAACGTGGCTGATGCAGGGGCATCAATCCAGATTTGAGTTAGAATGGGGTCTTCAATTTCTACCCCCTTAGGAATATAAAGGAAGACGCCTCCGCTCCAGAAGGCGGCATGGAGGGCCGTGTATTTTGTGCTGTTTACCGGTACGCAGGTGGTCATGAAGTATTGCTGAACGAGTTCGGGATAGTCTCGCACGGCTGTATCCAGATCGGTCAGTATCACGCCCTGGCGTTTCAGTTCCTCTTCGAGTTCAATACTCACGACAGATGCATTGCGCTGCACGAGAAGACCGGAACGTTGATCGACCAATGCTGCTTGCAAGGACTGCTCAATGAGAGCAGGCAATATGCCATTACTGTTAGAGGAAACATAGGGATTGAGTTCCTGGAACTTGAAATTGGAGAACATGCGCAAGGTACCTAGATCTCCACGACGACCAAGGGGAGTTGGCATGCTTTCGTAGATATCCCAGGCTTGCAGGCGCTTTTGTAGCATCCATTCAGGCTCTGCCTTGTGGCGCGAAAGTTCCTCTACCGCGCTGCGAGAAAGTCCAGCTAATAGAGCATCAGGCATTGACTGTCACCCCATTCTCTTCGTCAGAGGGTTTGAGCCATTCATAACCCTTGTCTTCGAGTTCTAAAGCTAGCTCCTTGTCACCTGACATGACGATGCGACCATCAAACATGACATGCACATAGTCAGGGGTAATGTAGTCCAGAATGCGCTGGTAGTGGGTGATGAGCAGAATGCCAAGGTTAGGGCCCCGCAAGGCATTTACACTTTCGGATACAATCTTGAGAGCGTCGATATCCAGACCCGAGTCTGTCTCGTCCATGAGAGAGATTTCTGGCTCAAGTAGGGCCATCTGGAGAATCTCGGCGCGTTTCTTCTCACCACCTGAGAAGCCATCATTGATCGAACGATTGATGAAGCTGTTATCTACTTTGAGCAGGCGCATCTTCTCCTGTAGCAGTTTACGGAACTCGCCGGGCGGTATGCCTTTGCGTTTGCCCATTTTACCAGTCGGATTCTCCCCTTCTTCCAGAGGTTTATTGCCTTCGCGAACCGCTTCGAGCGAGCGGCGCAGGAAATTTGCCACGCTTACGCCTGGAATAGACATGGGGTACTGGAATGCAAGGAAGAGGCGCATACGGGCGCGTCGATCAGGAGAATATTCCAGAATATTCTCTCCCTTGAACCAGATCTCGCCCTCAGTTACTTCGTATTTGGGATTGCCCATGATGACATTGGCGAGTGTGCTTTTACCGGAGCCGTTGGGGCCCATGAGAGCGTGGACTTCGCCCTGTTTGACGATGAGGTCGACGCCGCGTAGGATGGGTTTGCCTTCAATGTTTGCGTGAAGGTTTTTGATGATCAGTTCTGATTCCATTTACTATTAGATGTCCTACCTTTTTATGTTACTTTTTAACTTGTCTTCTCCCGGCCGAGGGGAAAAGGGGATTGTGGGGACACCCCACACCCCGCCTAGGGACTGCCGTCCCTTGGAACCCTGCTTTGTCTTCTCCCGACTGAGGGGAAAGTGGTGGAAACACCCCACACCCCGCTTAGGGACTGCCGTCCCTTGAAACCTGCTATAGATTAGTTCGTGGCAGAGTTGGCCACACGAATGTCTGAGAGAGCGATGAATGTAGATGGGGTATCTTTCACCGGGTCAGGCGTGCCAACGAGTTCTGCCAATGTGATTGTGTCGATTGTACGAGCCACGGCGTCCCGCACCTTTGCCCATAGGGTTTGGATTTTGCACGAATCCAGGAAGCCGCAGATTTCTGTCATCTCGCCTTCTCTCGCACAGATCATGGGAGCAATTGGGCCTTCGAGTACTCGCAGAACCTCGCCCATGGTGATTTCTGTTGGATGACGACTCAGACGGTAGCCACCGTGCGCACCACGTGTGCTGGTTAGCAAAGGTGGATCGGCTTCTCTTAGCAGTTTTGCAAGTTGCTCGAGGTATGCCAATGGCAACAATTCTGTCTGTGCGATGTCGGTGAGCGAGCGGGGACGTTCACCGTAATGACGAGCAAGATCGACCATTATGCGCACGCCATATTCGCCTTTTGTAGATACCTGTAACCACATGGTCGTCTCCTTCTCGTCTATAGTGCAGGCTGCACGATTTTTTAAGTGTGCAGCGCTAAATTAATCCGACCTATTCACTAGGATATATTTTAGCACTATGGAGGGATGGGCGTCAATGGGGTGGAGAAAGATCACTCTTTTATGTAGAACCAGCTCTCAAAGTCACTGGCCTTCAACCCGGCACCCGAGGGGAAATGCAATTTTGTACGTGTTCGTCTCCTCCCACTTGAAGCGCGATCGCCACCCGGCATGGCAAAAGCCTGGCCATCGAGATAAATTCTGCGACCGTTAGATGTTCTCCAGATAGTATTACCTTTAAGTCGAACTCGTACTCGTATAAAGTGCCTGGGGCTATCAAAGATTCTATGGCCCAACCTGTCCATTTTTTTGAAAATTTTGGCAATGACTCCTTCTTCATCATCCCAGTTCCAATGCCAGGTAATGACATTAGATTTAATCTCGCAAATGCCATCAATGACGAATATTCCCTCTGTACCACCGGGAAGGTGAACCTCAGTGGTAACGATCACAGAATCTTCGGCCATTCCTTCGGGATACCCTAAATCTGGTTCAGCTTCGGGCGGATATTGTTGATCTGGTATCTGACTCAGGTAGATTTGCAGACCATTTTTCAGGGTGTGACGAGGGTTGATAGAATCATTATTCCAGTTGATCCAGTCAACGTGCATAGCATCGATGACATCCGGTAGAGGTATGAACCGCCTGCGGCAATCATGTGTGGTTTTGTTATAGCGTTGTCCATGTCCCTGGAATAGTCGAACACGAGACAGACGACAGTAATGGTGCTGGACACCATGGCGGGATTGAGGAATGGGATGCGTGTTGGGTATCTCATAGGGAGGCCAATAGACCTCTTTTGTAGAGGTTCGCGCCGGAATCAGCCAGTAATCACCGCTTTTGTATGTTCCCTCAGAAAACTGTATCTTGATACCACCATCGACCAATATCCATTCGCCAACCCTAGCTGTGCCATTCTTATCAAAGTCAACTTTACCATCCCAGAGCCGGATTTTGAGGGTTTTGAAATCATCCCCATTATCTCCAAGAGATGAATCGAGAGTAAGCTGATTCGTAAGAGTATCCACCCTGGTAATCTTGGCTATCTTTCCGGGTTGGGCGTTAAGCTCCGTTTGTTCATGTATGGCCTCTACAAACTGTCCGCGATAAAAATTGTGAATGCCGCCCTGCCCTGTACCAGGAACAGTAACTATATTTGCCTTGACTTTAACCATGGAGACAATGGAAGCGTTGTCGCGGGCCCATTTGAATGATACAGGAGTTCCGTTCGGTGCTTCGTGAATCTCTACATGATACAGTTGATTCTGTAACCCTACATACCCTGAACTCGCCTGGTTAAGTGCGTCGTAAGTGGTTACATTGAGTTTTCCAGTTGGGCGTATTAAAAGTTGCTTCCATTCATCAGATATGTAATTACATTCGTAATCGCTCAAGCTACGAACTATCTCGTCGGCAAGCTTTTGGCCTTCGTCTGAGATCGTCTTTTGTTCAGCTTCTAGTTCTTTGATACGCGAGGCAGTTGCTTGTGTGTGTCCGTGAGCTTGCAGGGATCTGAGATCCGCTTCTAGTTCTATGTGCCTGCTTGATTTATCTGCCTCTTCTTTGAGTTGTCGCTGTAGCTCGTCTGAGAGTGTGAGAGGCATGATTCTTACCTGCCAAAGAGTTTGGATGCGAGTTGACGTATCAGGTCCATCTAAAGCAACTTCACGGATATGCGCATCATCGAGGGCAGTGATAGTGCGCTGCCATACATCGAGATAGACCAGTATCAAAGCCTGGTCAGGAATGAACGCTAATTTCGGAAGGTCCCCAGGGTACGCCGTAAACGTTGGATAAGGATAGTTGGGTTGCGTCGTATAGGTAATCACACGCTGCACTTCGCTGATAACAGCTTTTTGTTTGTCATCGATAACAGGATTTGCCTGGTCAATTCGGAAGATAAGAATCTTAAGATCGGTATCATTTTCGTAAAGTACATTAGCAATTTGATGAAGATGGCCAACCATAGTTCGATCTTTGTTGAGTAATATAACCCATTGACCTTTCTCCCATTCTTGACCATCGACTAACAAGTTTTTGACCTTCACACCGTTGGAGTCATGAAATCCTTGAATTGCAACATGTGTCCCCTCATCAAGTTCGCACATGATCCCATCTACATAGATACGACCAGGAGAGATCAACAGATCATTGCCATCGTGAGTGAACGTTACCTTGAATCCTCCACCTATCTGGGGTACACCGTTTTGTCCAACAAGGTCCACAGTCTGTGTCTCAATGCGATGCTTGAGAATATCTTGTTGTTCGTTCCAGTCCGCATCTAATTGCACACGCCCTTGTTGCATGACGACCTGGCTGAAATGCTTTGTACGCTCGAATGTATAGCGGCTGATATCACTGCCCATATCTTTCTCCTGTTCTGAGATCACAGTGTACTGATCATCTATGTGATATAAATGATTCCTGGTTCCATAGTGAAGCGCAAATATTCATCCAGACGAAGACGCAAGTTGGTCTCGCGCTGGGGTTGAAAAAGATCATGAAACGCTCCCATTTCGGCTTCGTCATCGGCACCTTGTCGAATTAAGGCTTCATTCCTGGCTTGTTGAACTTCAACGATGTAGTCAATCCCCGGTCGAGCAATAACTTCTCCACTAATTTCCTGTTGAGTTTGGATCGGACTGCGCTGCAGTAGCTGGCAATAACCAGGCTCGCCATAACGCAATGAAGTGTATTGCGGCTCCACATCTTCAGTTCTAATTCCCTTTGACGGCTGGCAGTTGTAGAGAGGTGGAGTTCGGGAACCACGGGGTACGTAGCTAAAGCGCACACAGCCCTCTTGCTGCCTTTTAACATTAATTGGTAATGTTCCTTGTGACTTTCGTGCCAGAAAGATGGTGTTGGATGCCAGTTCCAGCGAGATGGCATGCACTTTTCCTATAATGGTGCTATTCTGGATATACAGCTGCCCACCAGGTGGACTGACACCAGGTTTGGAGGCTGTAGACCCTTCGTAGGCGACGTGATCTTTCCTGATAGCATCCACAATACTATTGGTGATGTGTGTGGGTGAGCTTTCAATTACGCGCAGCCCACCTACGATACAGTGATCTATCTCAATAAGTGTATGGGATGACTCGACGATGAGGCTTGGACTCAATGGATCTCGTGGATCGCCGTCTACAGTCAGGGCCAGTCCTGGAACTAACGTACAGTGTCTTAGAGTCAGACGATCCAGGTTGTCACTCACTCTTATTGTGCCGCCAGTGAAGACCAGGCCGTTGAGGACTACCCGGCTGCCTTTGTCACCAGTTATCAGGATTTCTGGGGGTTTCGTTTTGTCTTCAAGCACGAAGAGCGGTCTGGTGAAATCGGCGGCACGTAGTTCGATGCGCTGATTTTCGATTGCGTTAATTTCGAGTATTCCTTTTATTCGGCCACTGTCTATGATCTCCACTACACCATCAAGATGATCCTGGTCTGCATCTTTCAATGCAGTAAGAGCGCTCTGAATCGGTTCAAGCTGTGAAGATACTCGTTTAACGTTTTTCTGCCCTCCGCTAAATGAAGTCGAACGATGATATTCCCCTCCGCCCATATCCACACTGAAGCCGTAGTAGTAAGTGCCGCGAACATCTGTGAATACTTTCCGTTCAGGTGATAGCCCCATGTGTTCCAGAAAAACGGCGATATTTCTTGGGAAAGCGAAGCGGCCTAAAACAGGATCAATAGCTATCTTGTCTTCTGGTATGTTTGCCCAGATAGAGTTACCTTCCTTATCCTCTTCCCTTATGCTACTGGTATTGCCAGCAGCATCTTCTTTCATAAGAGGCAGACCATCAGCGCCCTTTATCAGCTTATCGCCCAGATCTGTTATGGTTATAAGCTCTTCGAGCTGTTGTGGATCAATACCCCTGGCCTGCAAACCCTTTTGTAGAGTGTCACCTGTTGTAGTGAGCTCTTCAAGCTCCAGCTTCTGTAGTTCTAAGTCCGTTATCAAGGCCAGATCGTCCAGTCCGTATTTGAGGTCTTTACCCGTGTTTATAAGCTGTTCAAGCTTTTTTAAGCCCCTATTCCCTATTGAGGCCAGACCTCTGTAGAGATCGTCCAGTCCATTATTGAGGTCTTCATTTTTCGCTTGAAGTTCCTTGAGCTTCGATAAGTCAAGTCTATGTGTGGAGGTCAGATCTTTGTTCAAATCATCCAGGCTGCTATTGAGAGAACCACCAAGGTTGATAAGGCTCTTCAGCCTACCCGATGGCATTGTCGGATCGGCCATGATGACCTTGTTGTCACCATCGATTGCGATAGTGAGCAGGATACTTTTATCAGGGCCATAGTAGTCAGAGAGGAAGTTGGCAAGCCGACTGCGACTGATGGGCATAGCTACCCCCTTTGGCCCTGTTAATTGTGTAACATTGTCCTCGGTCTCTGGGTGGGTAAATAGCTGGGTGTTATTGCCCAAAGGGTTGAAGAAATAGCATAGACCATCATTCCCAGCAGCCTGCACTGCAGGCACATTCGTAAGTGAGTAGCTCCCTAGACGCCAGATGAAGATGCCAATTTCAGGAATATTGTAGCCTCCACTGCCCGCGCCGATGTTGCGTACATCAACGGTATGGGGAAGGCTATCGAAAGGTGTATTGAGACGCGCAAGTGGCTCTCCATTCCCTTTGCGTAGATCAACCAAACTATTATCGGAACGAGAGAGGTTCATGTTTTGTGTCAAGGCTATCAGTTGAAAAAATTCAACGACATGGGCATCCCAGCCGGTGACATCACGCACCAATTGTTCGAGCAGTGTAGCAGTACCTTTGCGTTTGCGGTAACTAATTGTGTGAGCTACTTCGCTACGCAAGCTCTGCGAAGAGGTATTATGCGGCGTACGATAGCTTACAAGGTCGCCAATGTAGGGGATGACCCAATCAGCGCAGGTTTCGATGAATTGGTCATCATAGAGTTGAGCCAGATTTTCTTCAAGTACAGCCGTCTGTTCGACAATAACCTTCAAGAGAGCCTTGAGGGGAAGTTGAATTGCGCCGTTGTTTACCTGTTGTTGCTGAACATCGCCAGGAAGACCATTTGAGATTTGCTCCAGGTCGCGAATTCGATATACTGCTGGGAGAAAATTATAGAGCGTTTCCAGGTCGAAACTCATAGCATTACCTCCAGACTATCGAAGGGATGAGGAGCTGCAATGAGCAACTCTGCAACGGAGGAAATTGTACCATCTGCTCGTACGTAAGGCAGCGCGGCGTTGATATGGTCATCTTTTGTTTCGTTGGTCTCTTTTAAGGCTTGATAGAACCTATCTACCTGTACCGTCACAACTCCCTGTACCTTTTGCATGACATTGATCACCTCTGCCAGAGTAACCCCTTGACCAAATGCACGGGACCCAAAAGAGAAGACTGAGAGTACAGCTTGTTCGACTGCTTTTAGCACCTGGTCGGGCGGATTGTCTGGATTCACCTTGACTTTGGCCGCCAGTCTGAACAGGATGAGCGAATATGTTTGTAAGACAAGGGGGATCGTCGGGTCACTATTCCGGCGCATCCCGGAGTAGATTTTCTGATAAAGAGGGTTATCCTCTGTAATATACGTTTCTAGTAGTGTATCTGAGGTGGGCGGTCCTGCAATGGTGACATAGACGCTCCAGGCTTGATTTATCCAGAGCCTGGAAGCCTGCGCTTTAGCAACCGATGCGTAGGAGAGAGCATATTGTTCGTAATCCTCCCTGGAAACAATACGCCCCAAGGTAAATATTGTGTTTGAGGCATTGCGTTTTGCATCTTCAATTGTTTCGCGATCAACCGCGCCAGTTGGAGCCATTGGGTTGGTCACACTTTTGACGCCAAGTGGACGAGTCAGTAGCACACTGAGCTGTCGCGGCTGTACAACCCCTTGCACACCCGAACCTTTGCGATACATGGCATGTACATTATCTTCCCCAGTAGGCAGACGCGCACCTGTAAACCCATCACCAAATTCGACGGTCACGGTGCCATCATCTTCGATATGTGTCACAAAGATGCGTTCGCGAGGTCCATGCCCGTAAAATGTGTCAACCTCCTTCCAGGGAAGACCATCGACTGTGATTGAAAGAGTGGAAGCTTTTCCATCTATTGCTGTAGGCGCCTGGATGTAAGTAAGTGGAGATTGGCGTAAGGGAAAACGCTGGTAGGGTTGGCTCGCGTCACCGCTGCCTAGCACTTCATCTGAAATTGTTTCCCCTTGGGTGGCAAGAGCGATATTACCATAAATGCTCACGGTAGCCCGCTGATACTTGTGCGACAACTGTCCTTTGAAATGAAGCGTTGTCCCGTTATTGGCAATTGTAGAATCTGCCAGGACGGCTATCTCGGCAGATAGAAGTCCACTTGAGTCTGCCGGTTGACCCACTATTATTACATTGCGCCCAGCCTCCGGGCCATTCGATAAGTCAGGAATGAAAACACTATCACCTGTATCAGGATCTCTATCTGGCACAAGAGCTTCATCTGGAACCATGGCGAGGGTCAACTTCTCACTCTGGCTGTAGACTGTCATTTGTCGAAGTTCTGCGAAGGTTGGTGGTGGAGTGATTGAGGAGGGCTTGAAAGAAAGTCGTGTTATCTTTGAGCTTATGGCATAGTTCGAAGCTGCAGTCTCTGTAACAGACAGAACCTGGGTAATTTGCGAGGCTTCCCCAGATCGCTCAACAACAAGCCAGCTTCCAGGAATGATTTGCGGGTAAACGCGATCAAGGTCGAGCTTATCCAGCTGTGACTGCTCAGGGCCCAATGTCCAATCATCACCTGTCGGATTTGGATAATGATTCCGAATAGTATCGTGCATCGCATTCCAATCAGGGGCATTGTAACCAAATAGTGAAGCATGTACTCTTAGGGCATAGACTCCTGGCTCAATTGTTGCCTGTGCGCCAGAATCGCTCTCTGGAATTTCTTGTTGTTGCATAATAGGTGTTGCTATGCCAGCATTGCTACCTGATACCTCGCTTCCTGTGAAGAAAGACCTGATTTTTGAAATCAAGTTACCCATTGTGGATGTTGTTGTAGTCTCAGCTTGTCCAGTGGCAGATGCGGCGTCAAGCTTTTCGAGTAGCACTATGGTGTGTTGTTTCGAAGCATCGATTGTTACGCTCTTCACGCGGCGTAACTCTTTGACAAAATCGTTTGCATTTGCTGTATCCTGCGCAATAATCAGCAGCGCATCGCCAGATCGCAGGTTCGTATTCGGGCTTTGAAAGATGATTGGTTTGTCGGTGTCAGGTGGTGGAATATCTGTTTCTTTCGTCAGTCCTGGTTTGAGTATATTCCAGACGGCATAGGCTTCGATCTCCTCAATAGTCTCGAATAACTGGGGTTTTTCACCCGGATTGGGTAGGCTCTGTACTTTGGTCCCAATGCCGATAGTGGTCTGAGTAGGAGAACCTATGGCATCTTCTAAAGTAAACGCCAGGTAGGTATTGGCGGCGACCCCAGGTTGCAGCTTATAATTTACCAAATGAGCCAGTTGTACGAGCGAGGATCGTTCGGTTGCTGTACGCTTGTAAGACTCGTTGGCAATTCGTTCCTGGTAGAATGTCAGCACATCGGAAACGGTTGCCCAGGAATCGAGCAGGGCTATTGAGAAGTCAACATCTTCACGTGTCTTCAAAGGATTCAATCCTGGAAGGTCGACGGCATCGCCCAGGCGGGCCAACATGCTATATTTGAATTCCGCATAGTTACCTACTCGATATGTGATGGCCGGCAGTCCAGGAGGATTATATATCCTGGCAGGAGTCAGCGTCTCTATGCCTTCGCAGCAGCCGCAACCGCTTTGATCGATATCGCTCATTTTCCATCCCTCACATTCAATAGAAAGGTGCCACGTTCCGGGTGGTACGGATCGTTATCCAGGCGAGCGATTTCTAACCAGTCCAACGTGAGTACACCATCAACCTGCCCACTGCCAGGAATATCCTGACGTTGAAATTTGAAAATATTTACAGACGCGACACCCGGCACCTGCGTGGCAGCTACATAGAAGAGATTGAGGTAGACCGACTGCCCAAATGTAAAATTACTGGGGTAGAAGACTCCGCGCTGTCCATCTGGCCATTGGCGGTTGCTGAAGACTTCTAGCAATGTGGCTTTAACGTTATTGCGGAAATATTCGGTTTGAACATCTACAGTCATCTCAATTTCCAGAGGAACGTAGACAGGAGAGACAATCTCTATATCCCCACCGGCCATGCGAGACTGTTCCATGTATTGACGAACTTCGCGCTTAAAGGGTTCATCAACGGGCATTCCCTCGATACGTTCCACAACAATGAAAACGGTATACCAACTCCCTGTCCAACGAAGTACAGTATTTGCTCTAGAAACTTCGGGATGGCGCCCGACTATCTCCAGATAATCCTCTGGCGTGACACCACGTTCTTGAGTAATGAAGGAACGCGATATTTTCTGCCGCACATCTTCAATGCTTTCTGGCTCGACACCTCCTAACGCCGGCAGAGGATTATTGACGCCACTAATTCTCGTATCATCGCTCATAATATGGTAGATCGCGTCTGCCCCCACGTTGCCACGCGCGCCATTACCGACACGGTACTTTGCCAGAAATGAAGTCCCCGCCCTGGGACGCAAGCCGTGCTGGTCGTCACCAAAGCGCAGATAGGTTATGCCATCGCTTTCACTTTCAATTACGAAATGACGATCAATCGCTTTACTACTCAGTAAATCGCCTTTTGGAAACCAGACATTCGCAGAAGATTGATCAAACGAACACGGGATTTCCTTTGTTGAATCACCTGTATTCTGTGGCTGGGAACATAGTTTGATGGCAGGTATAGCGTTGTGAGCTGAAAGTTGCATCGCAGAAAATGCTGATGGTGGTGGATTGCTTGCATCGTATGGTGACGAAAATGTTAATGGCGAATACTTAAGAGAGGGATTGTAACGCGCTGCTACGTAGCTTACCTGCTGATTATCACAGCGGTTGCTGCTTGTAGAAGCCCAACGGATTGTACTCGCTGGTACAGAGGGAAGAACCTCATACATGGTTTGCCCATGATCTGCCAGTACAATATTACCAAGCGCCACACTCACATCTTCGTAATAGATATGACCATATGCATAATCTGTCGTAGACGAAATGCAGAGTGGAAAGAGTAATGCATCCTCATAATGCCACTCAATTTCGGTGATATCTATTGAGTAGTCAGGTTCTACTTCTTTTTTGGTATCTTCTTCTTCCACAGTAGTCGTTTCCGTAAGCACGCGCGTCTCTTCAAAGCCTATTCCCTTTTCATCTTTAACTTCTGTTTCTACAGAACGCTTTATTGTCTCGTCCAGAGCATGTTTATCTTCTTCAATCTCACCGGCTACTTCTTCTCTCGTGTCTGCTTCGGAGTGCCTCTCTTCCTCGAATTCCTCCTCTACTATCACTTCTTCGTTTTCGTCTTCTTGTTTGTCACGTTTATGCCTGCGCTTTTCCCTGGCGCTCCTTCCTCTATGGGCTTCACGTTCACTCTGCATATCAGGCCGAATCGCTGGAAGCTCCTGAGTATCTTCCTCCTCGTCTTGATCTTCCTCGATAACGGTATCTTCCTCTTGCGTCTGGTCTTCTATAACACGGCCATCCTCAATGATCCGCTTTTCAATGATAGTGTGTACCTCCTCGACTACATGCTCCTCGCGTACAACATCATCTCCTCGCTTCTCCTCAATTTCCTCAACAAAACGGTCTTTTTCGGTGATGCGGATTACTTCCTCGCTTCTACCTGCAACGTTCCTTCCAGTTGAAAGCGCCCCAAGTGGATCCTGTGTAATAGTAACGCTGGTCAGTCTAACCGCCTGGCGATGAACAGGTTCGGCATCCTCGGGGAGTCCCGTGTGAGCGCCGAGTACTTCTCTGAAAATCAGAATATCTCCCGGTTGCAAATTTTCGAGTCGGCCGTTGAGTGTCGCGCGCGTGGCCCCCTTAGGTAAACAGCACTCTTGTGCTCCCCAGGTGTAAAAGGACAATAAATTGTGCTCTTTGAACAATGCATCGACGTCATACATCGTTTCAAATACTTCAAACTGTGCCGGAGAACTGAATGTGGGGGAACCATCTGGAAGAAGCACAGCATCCATTCCATCGACCTTGGTGACAAATTGAGTTCCCAGTGGCAGTGGTGATTGCGTTGCACCAGGCTGCCGTACTATGTCCTCGTTGACTTGCACCTGTACCCATCCGCGCGCGTTGCACCCTTCACTCATGAAGTAATCCAGCAAGCGGGCATGACGTCGAACCGAAACGCGCCTCCGAGCAGAGTTAAGATACGATTCCGTCGCGATAACATCTTGTTGATAGCTTAGATGGTCACCGACATAGGCCAGGATTTCGACGAGCATGACGCCAATGTCTGCCACGCTGCGCTCGCTCCACTGTGGCATCAGTATCGCCAGGCGATCGAGCATCAATTGGCGCAAGCTGATAAAGTCTTTCGCCATGTAATCAATTTCGGGTGCCTCTGGCAGTTCAGGTTGGCAGACCTGGTCTATTTCGCAGTCGATAGTGTGTTCACCAGTGCTATTGAAGGTGAAATCAACCTCAGACAACTGTGGATCAAGCTGGAGAATATGGGGATCTGGCTTGATCTGCAAAGTGTAGGTTGAGCGATCGCCAGGTTTATTTACCTTCACAATGAGAACATTGGGCTGCTCGCCGGCATCAACACTCACCTCGACTACACCCACATCATGGATACGTTCTCCGCCTGTAATGCTTACATTTTCTTTACTCAGCGCATGCATATGCAGTGTGGTGATACGCACGGTTACAAGCGGATGAATAAAGTGTACTTTGAGTGTATGGGTATCCTGCACTTCAAGGTAGTCTATGCCATTAAAGTCAATGCCTTTCCAGGAATGCAGAGCACGTACTGCCTCACGTCGATAGTCATTACAGCACAGGTAGATCATCGTTCCTAAACTCCTTGCACAAACTGATCTACGCGGCGTTCCTGTGTGAGTCGCACAACATACTGCACCATGATGGTCAATGATGAGTCTACATTTTGCACATTAACACCTTCAACTTCGATCAAATCTGCCATCCATTGTTGCAGTGAACCCTGCACTATCACCTGGGTAGCCGCAGCCAGGGCTTCACTATTAGGTGCAAAGACCAAACGCTGGATGCCGCAACCGAAGTCTGGACGGTTGACTCGCTCGCCAGGTGAGGTGAATAAGATCTGCTCGATCATGTCGCGGATATGGTCCTGGGCAGAAGTATCAGCAGTGTGCCCACGGTTATCAAAGTGATATGGGTAGTCAATTTGCATTATGTCCCCCTCACGCGTGTCTGCGTCACAACAACATTCAGCCCTGTGGCAGGCAGAACACAGATAGCCTGGCTGTCCTGTAGCAACACGGGTATTCCGCTCGCCTTCACACGCGTAGCAGCGGTGATCCAGGTGCAGGTGACACAAGGACCATTCGCAGCTATCGGCGGTGGCAAGGCACAACCTGCAACAGTATAGATACAGGTCTGAGTTACAATTGGCTCACCGCTTACTGTTACCTGCTCGTCTGGCATCATTGGTTCTGCCGATCCACCGTGCAAACAAAGCACGGTCGCACCAAGATGCAGCAAATAGCCTGGCATTAAATCACCTCCAGTGCATCGTCATTCACGGCAACTTTTGGGCCGCTCAATTCAACGGTGGCTCCATTGCCGTTATCAATCTTGATACTAGTAGAGTTCAACACTATTTTCTGGCCGCCATTTGTCTGAATAGTAATCTCGCCACTGCCAGAGTCATCAAGGACGATAATCTGTCTATTATCACTCTTGATGACTACTTTTTTGTAGGGCTCCTGCTGTACCTCATCGGGAAGCTCGTCCTGCGATCCCCACCAGCAGCCCGACCAGATCGGGTAGTCCGGGTCTCCCTGCTCAAACTCAACCCACACACGCGCATTTGTGCTCGGCAAAGCATAAAAGCCCATACCATCACCGGCAAAAGGGACACAGGGTAATGCCCAGCCACTCGTTTCGTTTCCCAGCACGTCTGGTACCCGCGCTTGAATTCGTCCTATCTTCAGTGGATCCTCAATATTGGTGACGATCCCACGATATTTGCCATAGAACGTCTTGCTCATGTAGTTTCCTTATCTTTTTTAGCGCCGAGGCTTTCTCGCTTAAGTTCGAAGCTCTGTGTATATCGTTGTGTAGATTTGCTGTATTCAATGGTATGTGTGACCTTGCTTACGTAATAATCCCCGTTATAGAGCGCCCCGGCCCCACGCACACCGACAAGCAGTCCTGCCCGCAGAATATGACCATAACGCACGGTATCAACTTCACCATTAGCGCTCACTGCCCCAAATCTCGCCTTCATAAGCTCAGTCGATCTCTGTCTTGCCCGTTCTGTAGGGTATTTAGCAATGTCACGCATTAACACAACACGATCAACGAATGCTTTCTCGGCGGCGAGATCTTCCACATCAAATTCCGTTGGCGGTGAAATCGACTCGTCGGTCTTATTCTTCCCATCAACTGGTAAGCGGTCACCCTGGGCCGTCAAGGGAACACGCGTATCTTGCGTGAAGTTCAACCTTGTCACATTGGTCGCTGAACCCATATTCATTGTCAAAGCTGGCTGTGCGGACCCCTTACGGTTCTCAGGTCCCCAATAGACATTCACTTTGCCAGATGGGAGTGGATCGGCATAAAATACAAAGCCGTTACGCTCAGCCATTTGCTGGATATACTCCAGGTCGGTGGCATATTGGCGCGGAATGAGTCGATTCCCATCTGGGGGTTGCAGTTTTTGTGCTTCCGCTGCTACATTAAGGATGAGTCCAAATTTTGCGTACTTATCTACAAGTTGCTGCACAATCGTTGTGTCCGAGTGCCGTTCGAATTTATCGTTTCTCTCTTCCAGATCAAGCATCAAATCGATTCCGTCACCAGTCACAGTGAAGGAGGACATGCCCGCCTCATTGCTAGGGTTGAGTTGGAAGTGTGTGATCACACCTGAAATGAGAGGCTCTACGCTCGCACCGATTTGCAAAACAATCGCTACTCTAGTCCGTGGCTGGAAGAGTCCTGTACGCAGCAGACTGTAATCCCTCGGCTGATTTTTACCCAAAGAGAAGGTCATTTGAAAGACATCGCGTTCCACCGCGTTATCAGTAATCTCGACGTTTGTAAGCGCAGTGATCACCTCCTTGGGTACGAGCTTTGGTTCACTGCCAGGCTTGCCCATCTTCAGAGCCAGACGGATACCGAGTAGATTCTTTAGCATGGCTTCCTCTTATAAACGCGGTAACGCAATCTTGATGAAACGGCCTATAGTGCCGGTGAGATCACTGGGTCGCAGCACGTTATTGGCATCACACACCAGCCAGTATTCAGTGGGGTCGCCCAGGTAGCGAGCCGTGATGTTATCTAGCCGGTCGCCCTCCGTCACCGTATGTTCAATGACTGTAAGGCCTTCGTCCGCTGGTGGGATGACGCGCCGCTGCACATAGCGCACCATGCGCGTCGTGCCATCATTGTTCGGCACCTCTATGGTCGCAATCTTTATGTTATAGTAGCGACTGGTCGAGTCAAACATCGCTATCACCTCCATGTAGCTGGCAACGGTTTCCTCGCGGGAATAAAGAACAACTATCCATTAGGATTGCCGGGAGTATTCTTCTTTGCCATCTCTTCTTTCTGCTTCTGATGCGCCAAGAAAATCTGACCACCATCGCTCGGCAGTCCTAGATCCACGTAATTGAGTACGGTGAAGTCCAGGCTGACTCTGGCGCGAATAGGATTCAAGTTGGGGTCAAAGGCCTCCTCGGTGATGCTGAAGCTGGTCAAACGCACCGGCAGCGTGCGGTTCGTACCCCATACTAACAGCGTCAACGGTGCCTCTGGCGGCACGATCTCAATAATGCCTCGATTGGCAAGCGTTTCATTCGCGATGACCACCTTCGACTGCGGATACAGCAGCAGTTCCAGTGCTGCAAGCCTGGGGTGGATGCCCATCTGCACAGTATCGTTGTCCGCTACCTCCAACCTGTCCGTAGCATCAATCTCTATCTCAAGCGAAATGGTCTCTTCAGGCGGCCCCTTCAGGCGGAAGGCCTCGCTCTTATCGTAGTTCCCGCTCGCCGTCTGGGCCGTTAGCCGACGCGTGAGCGTGTCCGGGTTGTACTGGAACTTTATCTCCGTCTGCTGCTTGCTCACCTGATCTATGGCGATGATACTCCCGTGTTGTAGTTTGGGCGAGATTGGTGGAAAGGTGGTCATGGTAAGTCGTCTCCTTTATGGCTTCGATTCCCCGAGATTTTCCCGGTAGCGTGGATCAGATGGAGGAACTTCTTTACCTTCTATGATAAGAAAATCAGCAGGGATACCTGAAATTCCGGCTGCTTTCGCATTAGGTGGAAATAGCGACAGTACGAAATCTTTCTTTTTATCCTCGGGCCACCCTTCGGCTTCTGGTGGTAAGTAGCCATTTTTAACCATCCAACTAATCACTTCAGCTGGTGTTTTACGCCCTGCTTCACGTGGACCAAAACTTAAACCTCTCATCTCAACTTTCTTTTTAGGAGCAGTCACAGTTGCTTGCCCTCCGAAGAGTTGACGTAGGGTATCAATAGCTGCCTTGTTCTGACCTATGTTGCATCCTTTAACGATCACATGTGTTTGTGCATCTGATGCACGTGCAACGTCGCGTGCCGCAAAACGACAATTTATGCCAATTTTTTCCAGCCAATCAGGTGAAAGTATTTTTGCAACCTCATCCGGTGTGACATATTTGTTTTTGTCATTCTCATTAATCGGGAAGTAGAATCTACCTTCTTTATCCGCGTGAGAGATAATAATCACTTGACCAATTTTGTTGCCTGGCTTATCGGCAAGCGTAAAAGCACTTTGAATCTCTTCCAATATGCCGCAGAGACTGGCAGCCTTGATAATCTTATGTGTGCCTGAGTAGTACGCTTGTGCGAACCAATCTGCGATCTTATAAACTCCTTTTGTACCCATAATGAAGCAAAGATTAACTCTGTTAGGATCTGGCCGCTCATAGGGGGTCTTTTTCTCTTGCACTGCCACCCCGGCGTCCTTTCTCTGAATTTGAACATTATGCTGTTCTGTCTGTTGCACCACATGTGTCAACTCGTGTGCTAACAGCCGCTTTCCCATGTTTGTTTGTGGTGCGTACTGTCCTGTACCAAAGACGAGATGTTGTCCTACAGTATAGGCCAGGGCATTGATGGCGCGTGCTGATTCTGCTGCTTGAGCATCTGTATGCATACGCACCTGACTAAAATCGTAGCCGCTACGTTGTCCGGGTGCTTGCATAGGCAGGCCTGCCATCCGATCTGCTTCTTGCTCTCCTTGATCTCCTGGTCGGCTGATAGTCAGGTCACTTTTAGTCATAAGAGGGGTATGATTATGTATACGTACTTTGCTAAAATCATGCCCAAAACGTGGTTCCATAAAGGCGCGTGTTCCAGTGTCCAGTGCCTTTCCCGGCGAACTCAGCACCTCATGCACAATTGGTGGCACACCTCTCCCAATCACAGGCGAGGCACTCACCGCTGCCCGTTGCAACATTCCCTCGCGTTTCTGCCGACACTCTTCACATTCCCCACCAGCACCTGTGTGCTGGCCGCAGGCGCATTTGCGCTGGCGAAGGCTTGCTTGTATTGGTATAAAGGATGGTGGAAGTGAGACCTTTACTCTCGTTTGCATCTGTGTACTCATCAGCTAATCCTGTATGTTTTATGCACTCTCATGTGCTTATAACTACAGTTCCTTACAACTCACCTGTTGTAAGGATATCTCCCAAGGCAATGACCGACTTCATTGTCTCCCAAACAGGATTGAAGATACCATAAATATCACTTGCAAGATCAATGACATCCCTCAACAACTTGATACCTTCATTGATCCTCCGCACAGCTTCTCTACCCGCGGGCGTTCCCATGCGTGGTGAGTTCTTCCAGACGTACCCACCAACTACTTCGGCCAGCTTTATGGCATCCTCTCTGTTTGTCAAGAAGAGCATACTAAATTTCTGAATGGTTAATCCTGCAATGATATCTGAGCTTTTTATTTCGGTTATATCTCCCCCTGTGGTCTCAAAATGGGTAAAGCCTCTTTCTGTCACAGGACTGATTTTACGCCTCTTGCCTTCAGATGAACTAGACCACTCTTCAGTAAGGAAATTGTACAGTTCGATAGTTTCTTTCGGTTCTAAAAACATCATCCGGCGTGCCGATCTTCTGTCTCCGTCAGAGACGTTTAAGATGTCAAAAAAAAGTGTAACTACATGCTTCAGGATCCAGAGCTTGGCTAATTTGCTCATTGAACCGCTTATCCGAGGCAAACGTTTTTCTAGCTTTTCCGCCAGTTTGTCCATGACGTAGCTTGTAACCTCCTGCGTATTGCTGTCGGCGATCTTATCCCAAATCTCTTGTACCTTATCAAGCTTGGATATATCTTCTTCTTTAAGCTGAGCAAGTGCTTCCTTTATCTTTTCTTCCGAAATTTCGCTTATCCTGCCCTTTTCAGGTTTGTCTTTTCCCGCTGGTTCATGAGCAGGACCAGGTCGACGCGCATGGGGATAGGAAGCTTCTATACTTTTTAATTCTTGCGTATTTAGCTTCAAGATAGCGTCCCGGAGGATCTCAATTGTCCTATCAGAAGAACTTGCATCGAACATCTTCACCCTGATAGCCCAAATTTCGGCGGTTTTTGATAGAAAATCTCGTGGAATGTCTCCCTGTGCCAATCCAGAAAGGATGAAGGTTAAGGACCAACCCATATGACTTAGCAAGGCTCCTTTTTCCTCATCCTTGTCGTGTACAGCCGCTGAGGCTTTGAATAAAGCCTTGCCAATATTCATCAAGAATCTTGCATCTTCATCTTTGAGAAGTGCTTCAGCCACTGTAGGGCTTTTAACTGGAGTGGCCTCCTGGCCTGGTATGTTCTGACGTTGCAATGCTAGTCCACCTAGCTGGGTTGGGCTGGGAATGGAGTGGTCATCGTAAAGTATATTTTGAGCTAGCAAGTCAGCCTCTTTCTCATACATATCAGTTGGAGACAATATAGACTTATCTCCTAAAGCGGAGCTACTGCCTTGCTGCACCACATGTGTCAACTCATGTGCTAGTAACTGCTTCCCTGCTGTTGTTCCTGGGGCATAGCGTTCTGTCCCAAACACCATATCTTGACCTACAGTGTATGCCTGGGCATTCACCGCCCGCGCAGACTCTGCTGCGCGGGCATCTGTATGCACCCGCACCTGACTAAAATCATGCCCAAAACGTGGCTCATTAAAGGCGCGTGTTCCGACGTCAAGTGGTTGTCCTGGTGAATGCAGCACTTCATGGACAATAGGAGGTACCAAAGAACATGACGTTTGATTGGTTGCTAATCGTCGTTTGTTCGATTGCTTGCTAAGGCTCGTTTGCGCAGATGTATCTGCGAGTTTAGTCTCCCTTTTTATTTGCTTTTTAGAAAGCCTGTTCATGTTATCATCTCTCTACTAATGATAGCATCATGTGATAATCGTCTACTATTGCTGCGGTATTTCCAAATGATATCCAGGATCTTTGGGTGGTTTCAGGAACTTAGAGACTCTTCCCTCTGCTTCCACGGCATGTTCAAAAGCTGCTGGATCTGCAATGGAACTCGGCCCAACATCAAATACATTCAATTTGTTAGGATTTGAAGCGTGTCGTGAAACCTTTGTTGGGCCAATTTCTTCTATTTTTGCTTTCATAGCTGCTTTAATTTCTTGCTCACTTTTTCCTTCTTTCTTTGCTTTGTCATAAGCATCGATTACTTCTCTTCCGGCTGCCATGTATAGCTTTTTTTGAGCTGCAACACCATATTTTTCCAGGTTGTCAAACATAACCCTTGCTTGATCTGTTGCATCTCTTGAGGTACTTGAAATTGTTGCACTCTTTAGCCCCGCTGCTCTTAGAATATCTTCCAGTACTTTTCTTGAATACGCAGTAACATCCTTCGCATGAGCATTTTTCCCATAGCTAATTGCGATAGATACAGTTACCTTTTGACCTGTTGATTTTGGAGTTGTTATTCCTTGAGCCTTCGCCTCAATATCCAAAGACACGGGTTTCTTCTCCCCTGGTACAGTGGCCTTTGGGCCCTGTTGTTTGGGTGCAACGGGTTTTTCCTCAGTAGGCTTTGGCACAGTAGGCGTATGCCCCTGTTCGGGATTAGCGCTGGAATCTTTCCAGTTGAGCCATTCCTGATGCCAAATTTCTTTTCCCGTGTTATAGCTAGCAAAACCATGATCAGACGCAAATTTACCTAACCAGACTCCCGCCGCCGAGCGCAAAGCCTGTTGATTTCTCTCACGATGTATGCCATGCCATTGGGCTTTTGTTGCACTAATTGGATAAGGGAAATTTATGTCTACGGCAAGGCCTGAGTGATGAGCAGACCCTCCTCGAGGAGCCTTGTAACCTTCGGTGATGTCCGCCAATTCTTGCGCTAAATGTTGTCCCCAACCAGACTCCTTAGCTAAAGCAGCAACGAACTCTTTATGTTTTTGTGATCCATACGTACCTAGAGAACTCGTAGCCATATTTTCCAATCTCTTGGGAAACTTGAGACCACTAAAAATATTTGGATTTTGTTTAATGGTTGTTTCCAATGCTCCTAGATAATGCTCTCCCTCTCTCTTGCTTGAAGGGCGATATGCACTCGCTACAAACGCTCGTTTCATACTCTCATCATCGATACAACTGCCCACCTCTCGTAAAGCAGACATCAATGCGTTAAGAGGAGCAGCAACTGCAGGATGAATTAACTGCTCACCATCACTTCCTACTCCTGTGTAGCGGGTCATAGCTGAACGAGGATTTTCAAAGAGCGGTCGGTTTGTTCTATTTTTCCTAATTACGCCAGAAGGGAACTGATAATAATTCCCATTGTTTTCTCCTGTCGTCACTGTGTAACGTATGGCACCATCAGTGCTAAACTGACATTGGCCCTGTTGTTTTTCCTCAGGCGCTCTTTGTATTGATGATATTGTAGGTGATCCTACGAATCCCTGAGCAGCATGAGCAACCGTACTTTTGTTGTCTCTCGCGCCGTTCCTGCCGCTTGTGTATCAGCATGTATTCGTACTCGACTGAAATCATGTCCAAAGCGAGGTTCCATGAAAGCACGAAGCGGTGCAGGAAGTGGTTGACCTCCTCCCTTTATAGGGTTAATGCGTGCTTGCAGTTCCGGGGTAACAGTGGGTACGTGGCCGGGAGATTCCTTAGCCTGAAGAGTCTCCTCCTCTTCCTCCTCTTCTATCGACTGTCTTTGTAGTTCTTCCTCTTCCTCTTCTGCTTGCCGGTGTAACTCTTTCCTTTCGGGATGAAACCGTTGTATAGAGAAGTTTTGGCTTTGACCTAAAGCCTCGCAAGGATTAGAGGCTTCAGTCACTGGCATCCGCATCACCTGCTCCGCTACCTGATCAGCTTCCTGCTCATACTTATCTCCTGGCTGGTTAACAGTCAATTTGGTTTGAATGGCCCCAGGTACAGCAGCATGCACTCGAACCTGACTAAAATTGTGTCCTAGGCCAGGCATAGCGAGAGCATGAGTAGCAAGCTCAGTCCGATGTGCTGAACGATTGTGCAAAAGCCCACTCTGCGCAGTTACAAAAGAAGGTTTAGCTATTGTAGGAGTCTTCACCTGAGTCTGCACTTGTGTACTCATTTTTTCAGCCCTCCATACACCGACTGCGCCACCTGTGTCCCAATCGCATCCGCCCTGGAACCCTGCTTCACCTGAAATACACCACCATCCAGTTTCGCAACATCGTAACCTTTCTCTATCGAGGGATGCACACCTTGCTCAGCTAACAGCCTGCTTAATTCGCGCTGCACGGCCTCACCGATGGCATAGCGGTCTTTGGCTGCGAAACCATGCAGCACCAGCTCCTCAATATGCAGTTCGATGTTGTATTGCACCGCTTGCTTCATACCCAGCCTCCGGTCTCAGCTTCAGTAAGCGATTTCTCTAATTTGGCATATTCGCTGCGGGTGGCCCGCAGCAGGTGCATCATGCGCACCGGTTCATCGGCATCTACCGCCAGAAATGCTGCATTGAGCGCGATGTTACGAATGTTTCCACCTGTTATGTTGAGCTGTGCCAGCCGTGCCATATCCAGACCCTCGGTCGGAGTGCTGGCAGGGAAGATGCGCCTCCAGATTTCGTTGCGCTGCATGGCATCTGGGAATGGGAACTGGACAACAAAGCGAATGCGCCGCAGAAAGGCTGAGTCAAGAGCGCTTTTCATGTTGGTGGTCAGGATGGCCAGGCCGCGATAGGCTTCCATGCGCTGCAACAGGTAGCTGACTTCGATGTTGGCGTAGCGGTCATGGCTATCCTTGACCTCGCTGCGTTTGCCAAAGAGAGCATCGGCCTCGTCGAAAAGCAGGATTGCTCCGCCCTCTTCTGCCGCATCGAAGACGCGGCGCAGGTTCTTCTCCGTCTCACCGATATATTTACTGACCACCTGGCTGAGGTCGATGCGATACAGGTCGAGCCGTAGTTCGTTGGCAAGTACTTCGGCGGCCATGGTTTTGCCGGTACCGCTAACTCCTGCAAATAGGGCACTTATGCCCAGCCCACGCGCACCTTTGGAGGCGAAACCCCAGGTCTCGTAAACCGTTGCGCGCTGTTTGACATGTACGGCAACATCTCTTAGTACTTGACGTTGCAGTTCGGGCAATACCAGGTCGTCCCAGGTGGCGGCTGGCTCGATACGCTGAGCAAGATCGTCCAGGCGTGAGCGTACCTGCACGCGGCAGGTATCCCACAACATTCGGGCAAGTGCATCTGATTCTGTTGAAATATCACTATTAACGGCGGCAAGGCGTCTGAGCACTTCAGCGCTGGCAGAGGAAATGGTTGAGGTATGCATATTAAACTGTGATACCAGTATCTCTACCTTGCCATTCAAATTGTGGGCTGTACTACCTAATGCACTTTGCCAGACAATGCGCTGTTCTCCTGGAGTTGGTTTATGCACATCAAAGGTCACCATTGGACGTTGCAGGGGACGCAGTCGTTCGCGGCTGCTCACAATCAGTACACCTCGTATAGATTCGATCAGTCGTGTAATGCATCTTTCGCGCGTGCTATCGCTCGTATCTGCATCGTCGCAGTCCAGTAATAGCGCGCTCGTACTCAGTACAGACTCGCGCTCCCACAAGCGGGTCAGGGCGTCAAACTCAGCAGGGCTGGACGGGATATCGTACATAGAGATCCTACACAGGTTCAAGCCCAAACTATCACATGCCGCCGCCGCAATAGAACGCTTACCCACCGCATCACCGCCGCATAACTGCACGACAGGTAGAGATAACACACCTTCCGCCTGTGACAATGTTGTGACAAGTTGTTCTGAGATCTCCATATGCGATGGAACCAGATCACTTGCTAATTGCATTGGTTCAATAATGCCAGCAAGGCGCTCGTCGAGGTGCTGGAGGCCTGCAAGATAATGCAACACGCGCTCGTCGATACGTAGAAGGCTCGTTGTGAGCACATTACCTGCACTGACTTCTATCAGTCGCCAACGCCGCAAAGGCGCATTGGGTATAAGAGCACTCCAGTGTGGTTCAGGTAAAGACGCAAGGGCGAGGCCGAAGGTTGGATAGGCTCGTTGGGGATCTCCTTGCGCTGCCGCGCACAATGAGGCAAAGGCTCCATCAAGCTCTATACCTGCGCACATGAGCAATACATCGCGCTCAAATGGTGAAAGTCCAAACGCTGTACAGAGAACCTCTAATGCGGGCGATGAAGGTGTGTTTTCATCGGAAATAAAGGTTTTTGGCGCGATACCAGGTGTGCCTTCAGATGTTATTATGTCAGGCTCATATTCAGGTGCATTGGTTTGCACGTCTTTGGTGCCGAGAACCCCAACCTTTTGACTGTGTTGCTCTAATGCGCTGCGCACGTTGGCTAACGCTGCCGAAAGGTAGCGTTGGTTTGCCTCGTGCCAGTTGTTGGTTGTGGTAGTGTTCATGGTATCGTCACCTGTGGTCTACCAGTATACATATTGAAAGTTGGACTTTTGGGGTCTGTACCCACTTCCAACGGGCTTTCTGCGCCGTCTATCTGCACACGTATAAGGTATGTTCCTGACTTTACTCCTGAAATGGCGAACACGATGTTATCGGCAGTGTCATTGTTAGAGAACATCTTGGGGTCAGTGACTACGTTGCCGTTCATGTCCAGCCAGGTCTGCTTGCCGGGATCGGCATTGAAACTGTAAACGTTTGGCGGGCCGTTAAGTGGCTGACCAGGTTTAGAGCTTATTTCGTTGAGTAGCAAGACCACTCTTTGTTGCCGACTGATGACAGGTCTAATGGTCAAGGTTGCTGCTCCTGAGGCCGGGAAAGGTGAGATGGGAAGTATAATATTTGGTCGCAATACGAAAGCTGCAACATTGGATTCAACGCCACTATGAGCTACAGGAGGGGTTCCCATCATTCTGGGGTGGATAACCTGTACCCCCTGCACTCCCGAGCGCAAGTTAGCGACCTGCAAGTCGCTTTCTGTTGCGTCATTAATGAGCGGTAATTTGATTTGTGTATCACTCACATTTTGAGGCTGTGGTGTCACATCTACCCCGTTGATGCGTAGCAACGGGATGCCATTGCCAGATGGGACGCGCAACCGCTTACCGAGAATTACCAAAGTGCTGCCTAGCACAATGGGCGGATCAGGTTGGTTCAGTTGATTCACTCCTGTTTGCTCAATAATTTGCTCAATGATGGGCTGGTTGAAAGGCTCAACATAGATGTTGCGCATCCTCACAGGCAGCGCTTTTTGGGGCATATCGTCGCTTTCAATCAAAACAACCGTGCCCTGATAAGCGACTGAGAGCACATATGGAATTTGGTAGAACACGGACCAAATTTTGGCTAGTTCTTCTAATGACAGGTGAAGAGGTGTGAATTTTACTAACTCTACCTGGTCAGCGAGGTTAGAATTGATCAGGATCGGATTTCCATTGATGAGGTTGGAGATGATTTTACGAATCCTCACACGAGTAAGTTGTGGTTCAGCGTGGAGCGTACGCACAGCGCTACCCAACAAGCGCTGTGTAACAAATTCGTTTTCTGCGCCATAGAAACTTATCATGTAGTGCAAATCAAGCGCTACCATTGGACGTTGGAGCACTGATCCATCAGAACGGCGAGTAGGTACATCTGCATTACGCCAGGCAGCATTCGGTGTCACCTGGTAGAGATAAATATTGATAGTCGCTTTTGCATCCTGCGCTTCATTTTTCGCGAGATCGGGCCGCAACGTTAGTACAACTACTTCATGATCGGTTACGTCTTTCGCGGCAGCAGTTTCTAAGAGATCTTTCATCGTGGCTGTCACTGTTGCTATGGCAAGAAAGTTACTCATCTCTCTCCCCCTTTACGCTGCCTGGTATAGTCATCCAGGGAGAGAGTTGGGCCTGCTCGATTTTGTTGAGGATTGGGTGTTGATGCAGGTGGTGTAACGGCTCGCACATCGATGCGTCCAATGGTCACGCGAATCGTGGGCGCTACTGAATGGGTCTCAGCTATAGGTACAGCCGTTCGTTGATCTATTGGCAGGAGATCATTTTGTGCTGTAGAAGGCGCAAAATGGGGCTGATTTCCCACAAGCATAGGCCTATGTTCATTGACAGGCATATGGTCTGTTCGTTTTCGAGAGGCAGATGCCTGAAGTTGCTGTACACCAGGAACAACTAGATGTTGATGCTCTAACGATGAGTTATCTTGCTTCGGCGGTGGGGTCGCCTCTTGTTGCACACTCTCCGATGCTACCAATTGCTTCAGATTGGTTTGAGTCTCTGGAAGGTGTGAAGAGTTGGCGACGAAACCCTGGCGAGATCTCTCGCCGGAATGCGCCTGCTGCACTATTTCTCCACCCACCAAGCTGGTTTTATCATGCGGCTCGTAATTTTCATTCGGGGTATTTATTGGAACCGTCATGCTCTCTTTTCGATGGTTCAAGCGCTCACTTGCAAGAGGTATTTCTGTGTCTGAAGCGTTCGTAGAATGAGCCTGATGAGAAATAATATTTGGATTCGCCTCATGGATATCCTGCACCAATTCCCCGTTTCTCGATATTGGATCGGATGACATCATAACGTGTTCTTCTGGTGTCAGGCTCTCTTGTCTTTGTGAGAGAGGAGTTCTTAGAAGCGGAATGTTTATATGTGGTTCATTACTAACTGCATCTTGGCGGGTGGGTGTGTTGTGATGCTGCTCATCGATGTGCACATCGACGCCTGGTACAAGACTCTCTTTCATTAACATTTGCGGTGGCCGGGCATTTTCATGCTCCACTAGCTTTGGTACGTCCTGGTTTTGGGGTTCGACCAGTACCTGAGGCAATTGTGCTATGGGTCTTGCGGATGTAGCTGTTACCTGAGTATTTTGCACCTGATATGAACGTTTCATTCCGGGGAGTGGATGCTGAAAATGTTGCGCAGTTTGATGGAAGTCTTGCCGGGTCACTGGTGCAGAGGCGACCGGTAATTCTTCCTCAACAAAGAATTGCCCAGATTCTGATGGTGGGATTGCCACTGCAGGTCCCTGGGTAAACATTGCGGGAATAATAGGTTGAGCTACTGACGCTACTCCAAGAGTTCTTTCGGCCAGTCTAGTTAGAAAGTCGGCCATCAGGTAATCATCTCCAGGTAAAGCTGCCGACGAACAGCGCTCATGGACAGGATATCGGCTTCACGCCAGCCATAGGCACGAGCAAGGGTATGTACCTCAAGCAATAAACGTTTTGCCTTCATAGAAATCTCCGTCCATAGATATGACACAATATCAAAAAGTACCTGCAGGTGAAATCCGCACTCTGAACAGTCAAGACCTATATCCAGCGCTGCCAGTGGATCACTTGTATCCATCTGCTCGGCCAGCGCTGCAATCACAGTCTCTGGTAAATCCTCTATTGCCACCTCAATGTCATTGTGGATCGCTCGTACGATGCAGCGATGCAGCAGTACGTTACGAGCGATAAAAATATCTTGGCAGCCTACGATCGCCGCAAGGTCCAGGCTGTTGGGCAAACGAAATTGGAGTTCATATCCATCGCTAGTCATTTGTTGTACATGTTGCTTCAGACTTGTAGGGTCAGGATCATGCGCTATATGCAGGTCAGCCACATCAAGCATCAATTCCAACTGGCCCTGGCAAACTGGGCAGGCAGCCAGGCTCACAAGGCGCGAACCAAAGGTTCTTTCCCTGACCGCAAACAAGCATTCATCACGTTGCCCAACACTGAGCGCTGTCAACTGTTTTTGGGACACACCTGGAAAGGCCGATGCCAGAATCGTGAGCGCACGATCCAGGGGATGTTGTCCCAGGGCAACTTCCCAGACGCGAAGTATCTCCTGGCTAGATAATGCTGCATACATACTGCGTTAGTTAGGATGGTACAGTAAACGTTGGTTCAGTAGGTTCCTTCACGGCTTGATCCCACTCCCAGCCTTCGTTCTCCAACTTTATGTGTTGGATAGCTACAGCATTCGCGTTGGCATCAAGATCAGGCATAGCCTGGAACTCTGAGACCCAGCAGCGAAAGATTTTGTAGGCAATCACAACCTGACCAGCTTCGTTATACGTTTCGATGATAATATCCTTGCGAAAATCTTTGAGTGATACTTCCTGCTGCGAATTCAGATTCCAGACTTTGTTTGCCCACTTTTCGAACTCCAGGTCGTGGGTTACACCTCGCTCCAGGGTAATGGCATCATATTCCGTACGCCCCGGAGATTTACGGCTGCTGCTTGGATCGCCTCCCTCACGGTGTTTCACAACTTCCGTAGTGCGTTTCAAAGCGCCGACTTTGCTGATTCCCGCAACATATTTTCCATCCCACTTGACTTTGAACTTGAAGTTCTTGTACGGATCGAAGCGTTGTGCATTCACGCTAAATTGGGCCATAATAGCTCTCCTTCCTAAACCTCGATCTGGCCGGCCAGTTGCTTGATCTGAATAATGACGAACTCCGCAGGTTTGAGTGGCGCGAAGGCCACCAGGATGTTGACAATACCCAGGTCGATGTCGTTCTGGGTGGTAGTTTCGCTATCGCACTTGACGAGGTACGCCTCGCGTGGCGTCTTGCCCTGAAAGGCCCCCTGGCGGAACAGGTTGTGCATAAAAGCGCCCACATTGAGGCGAATCTGCGCCCAGAGCGGCTCGTCGTTGGGCTCGAAGACAACCCATTTCGTGCCACGATAGAGACTTTCTTCGATGAAGAGGGCCGTGCGGCGTACGGGAATGTATTTGTATTCATCTGCAAATTGGTCTGCCCCACGCAATGTGCGAGAACCCCAGACGACTCTCCCGTAGATAGGGAAGGAACGCAGGCAGTTGATACCAAGAGGATTCAGCTCGCCATTCTCCAAATCGGTCAAATTCACACTGAGTTGAGGCACACCTACCAGGCTTGCTTCCAACCCTGCGGGCGCTTTCCACACTCCACGTTGCGAGTCAGTGCGGGCAAAGATGCCTGCTATTAGACCACAGGGGACAAAGGTTTCCACCTGATTGTTGCGCAGTATGTTAGGTTGCTTTAAGCGGGGAAAGAAGATGGCCGCATAATTACTGCGTGTACCCACGTTATCAATAGAAGCATCGGTAAACTTAGTTACAGCCGATCCTATGTCTATCCAATCACTCGGCGGGTCAACAAGGAGCATAGCACGGCGCTTCTCACAGTAGGCTGCGGCCTCCGAAACCAGGTCGACATCTATATCACCGCTTTCATCATTCCCAGGCTTATAAGGGGGAATACACAACAAGTTAAAAAGATCAGCCTGCTCTAAGGCGAAAAGGCCCAGTTTGGCAGCCTGATTACCCTCACCTACAAAGTCATTCTCGATTAGCGCGTTACCATCTGAGGTAGCGAGAGCTGCTTTGTTCCTACTTAGCGCAGCTTGAGCACTACTTATGTCTGCCGCCACATTTAACGCATCAACAGAGGCCTGAGCGTCACTCACTGCTAGCTGAGCATTTTTGATATCGGCGGGAACAGGAGGTTTGGCACTTTGCGCTGCAGTCAGCTTCGCAGTGGCATCGGCCAAATTTTTCTGAGCTATAGCAATAGGCTGCGCGTCGTCTAGAGCTTTTTGCGCCTTGGCAACAGCCTGCTGAGCATTTTTGATATCAGCAGGAACTTGAGGGTTAGCCTTATTTGCGGCATCCAGTTGTGCATTCGCAGCTGCCAGTGCTTTTGTTGCATCAGCAATAGCACTCTGTTGAGATGCCATAGCAGTTACTGCTAGCTTTGTGCTATCGTAGCTACTTTTCTTCCTGGCGTCACTAAGAGCTTTCTCTGCCGTTGTCAAGTCGTCGGTAATGGGCTTTGCACCAGGTGGAGGTAGTACCTCAGTAGGCGGGACATTACCGGCCCAGCGTACGAGCTTCGACGTATCCTCCAGTACCTTGTCAACACGAAGAGGGCTATCTTTTAGTGTGAGATTGCGATGTATCTCTGTGAATCCACTGGCACTATCAATCACAGCAAAATTGAAAAGGTCTGTCTTCTGCAATCCCATACTGGTCGCCACATCCGCTGAAACATCGAAGTTAATGGCGGCTCGTAGGTTCTCTCCCCAACTTCCTTCGTAAGCAGCCACAAATGGTAGCCCACCCACTGAAAATTGTGTTTTTGTGACTGGGGCGGCTATATCAACAGCCGCTACTGCAGCATCGTTAACCGTAGCGGCATCACTCCCGTTCTTGGCCTCTTGCTCCGCTCTGGCGGCAACCAAGTTTGCTGCCGTTTGTTCTGGCCCTCCTGGGGGATAATTATTATCAGTGACATTCTTACGTGCTGCAATCGCCACGTCGTTTCCTGTAGCATTAGCTACAGCCGCCGCGGTACTCGCCGCGGCGGCCACACCTTGCGCGGCTGTCCTTGCAGCTTGCCAGTCAGCTAGATTTGCAAAATAGGGCGAGTAGAGCCGAACAATGATAGCCTGACTACCTCCATTGAGATAGAAATCTTTTAGGGCATACCCCAGGGTACTTTCCAGCCACAGCCCACCAAAGATACGTTCAAAGTCGGCAAAGTTCTCGATAGTTGTTGCCTTATTGACGGGGCCACGCTGCGCGCGCCCGATGAAAGCGGTGATAGAAGTAGCCACTCCGGTGATGGTATGCACGCCACTTGGAATCTCTTCGATATAAACGCCTGGATAAGTAGGTTGGACTGGCATGAAGTATCCTCCGTTCTCAGATCAGCTTTTCGATTCTGTTGTAGATAATCATTTTCTCCTCATCGTTTCTGATTGTTTCTTCTCAATCCTCTTGAGTGTTCGTAGCTGGAAGTTCAGGCCCTCCCTCGTTCAATAAGCACGATTTTACAAAGGCACGCAGGTTTGGTCCCCCTTGTACGTATGCTTCTCGACCAGTACCCAGGTGGCGAATCAAGCAGCGTTCTACCAAAGTATGCTCGTCTCGGGAAATACGCAGAAGAAAGCTGCCATCGCTGAGATGTACTTCTTCGCTCGTATTAATTTGCACCACCTTCAACTGAGTAGCATTCGCCAGCTCATGGTACCAGAATGATACAATGACAGAGATTTCCTGATTACTCATCGTCCAGTTGCCTGGACGGTGCAGTAGAGCGTGTAAACAGGAGGACAAGGGATAGCATTTCCTTACCTTTCCATACGTAGCAGATACCTTCTCAGTAGAGCTTACCATGGGGGTCTCTATTTTCGCTCTATTTTCGCTCTATTTTCGCTCAAAGCCATGGAGAACTATTCGGGGAGGGGAAGACCATTGGAGTTCAGAATTGATTGTAATAATTTCGTAGTTTCGGGCATAGGTTGCACGCCTAATTCCTGGGACAGGATACGTTCGCAACGAGAGTACTGTTGTAATGCCTCAGAGCGTCTACCCTGGCTGGTGTATATTCGAATAAGTTGCCTGTGGGCCGTCTCGTCACAGCGATCCTCTCTGAGAACAGCGCTGGCCCACTTCAATGCATCTTCGTACTGCCGAAGCTCAAGGTAGTATC
>WNFX01003805.1_pt1 | contig 32052 bp, 30 predicted proteins | sample 5400111 | NCBI WGS metagenome assembly WNFX01 (sample SAMN13153363, study PRJNA577476) | soil metagenome | isolation source: 40 cm soil or saprolite under grassland replicate 1 | place: USA:California | collected 2016-06-15 | reverse complement strand
CGCCGACCGCCTCTATCCGACGCTGACGGCGGCGCAGGTCGCCCGCATCACCGCGCACGGGCGCCGGCGCCACGTCGAGCGGGGCGAGGTGCTCGTACAAGCGGGTGAGCAGACGGCTCGGCTCTTCGTCGTCGTCGCCGGTCGGATCGACGTCGTCCGCCCGTCGGCCGCCGAGGAGGTCGTGGTGTCGTTCGGCCCGGGGATGTTCACGGGCGAAGTGACCATGCTGTCAGGCCGCCCCGGGCTCGCCCAGATCCGGGCAGGAGCGGACGGTGAGGTCATCGAAGTCGGCCGCGACGACCTGCTGGCGCTCATCCAGACCGACGGCGAGCTGAGCGCCATCCTCATGCGCGCCTTCATCCTGCGCCGCGTGGAGTTGATCGCCCGCGGCGTCAGCGACGTCGTGGTCCTCGGGTCGCCGCATTGCCAGGGGACGCTCCGCATCCGTGAGTTCCTCACACGAAACGGGCATCCCCACACCCTGCTCGACTTGGACCGCGACGCCGGCGTCCAGGAGCTGCTCGATCGCTTCCACGTCACCGCCGCCGACATCCCCGTCGTCATCACTTGCGGCGAGGTCGTGCTCCGCAATCCGACCAATCAACAGATCGCCGACGCCCTGGGCTTTAACGACGCGATCGATCAGACCCATGTTCGGGACCTCGTCATCGTCGGGGCGGGACCCTCGGGGCTGGCGGCGGCGGTGTACGGGGCGTCGGAAGGACTGGATGTCCTGGTCGTGGAGTCGACCGCGCCGGGGGGCCAGGCCGGCGCGAGCTCCCGGATCGAGAACTACCTCGGCTTTCCGACAGGGATCCGCGGGATGGACCTGGCGTCACGCGCCACCAGCCAGGCGCTGAAGTTCGGGGCCCAGCTGATGATCGGGAACGGCGCCAAACGCCTCGCCTGCGACCGCAGGCCGTACGCGCTCGAGATCGGCGACGGGCAGCGGCTGCCGGCGCGCTCGGTGATCATCGCCACGGGGGCCGAGTATCGCCGGCTCTCGATCGACAGCCTGCCGCGGTTCGAAGGGGCGGGGGTGTACTACGCCGCGACTTTCATGGAGGCTCAGCTGTGCGCCGGCGAAGAGGTGGTCGTCGTGGGCGCCGGCAACTCGGCGGGCCAAGCCGCCGTGTTCCTCGCGCAAACCGCTCGGCGCGTGCACATGTTGATCCGGTCGGGAGGCCTGGCCGACACCATGTCGCGCTACCTGATCCGTCGCATCGAAGACCATCCGGCCATCGTCCGGCACGTGCACACCGAGATCGTGAGCCTCGAGGGGAACGGTCACCTCGAACGGGTGGGCTGGCGCGACAGCCAAAGCGGGAGTACCGAGACCTACGGCATCCGGCATGTGTTCACCATGACGGGCGCGGTGCCCAGCACTCGCTGGCTGGACGGCTGCCTCGCACTGGACGCCAAGGGGTTCATCAAGACGGGACCGGATCTGTCGCCTGAGGACCTGGCTACGGCACGCTGGCCGCTCGGGCGCGCGCCGCATCTCCTCGAGACGAGCCTCCCCGGGGTGTTCGCGATCGGCGACGTCCGCGCCGGGAGCTTGAAGCGTGTGGCATCGGCCGTGGGCGAGGGATCGATCGCCATCGCCGCGGTGCACCAGGTGCAGCACGAGTAAGCGAGGTCTACAATTCTTTGCGTATAAGCCGTCTGCTCGACCGCCTCCAGGGCGCACTGGCCGAGCTCTATACGATCGAACGGGAGCTCGGCCGCGGCGGCATGGCGACTGTCTATCTGGCGGAGGACCTGAAGCATCGCCGCACGCTCCTGAGCAGACTTGGCCTCCGGTGACTCTGCTCACCCCCCCCGTCGGCCCGCGCGACCACGCCCTGGGCGCCGTGGATGCCGCGGTCACGCTCGTCGAGTACGGCGATTTCGAGTGCCCGTTTTGCGGCCGCGCCTACCCGGAGCTGAAGCAGGTGCTGCGGCAGCTCGGCGGCAAGGTGCGGTTCGTGTTCCGCCATTTTCCTTTGAGTGAGGAGCACCCGCACGCCCAACACGCGGCGGAGGTCGGGGAGGCGGCTGCCGCGCAAGGGAAGTTCTGGGAGATGCACGATCTCTTGTACCAGCGGCAGGCGGCCCTGGCGGACCAGGATCTGGTGCGGTACGCGCGCGAGCTGGGGCTCGACGCGGAGCGCGTGCGGCGCGAGCTCGTCGCCCACGTCCACGCGGCCCGGGTGAAGGAGGACGTCGTGAGCGGCACCCAAAGCGGCGTGACCGGTACGCCCCGGTTCTTCATCAACGGCCGTCGCCACGAGGAGCCGGGCGACGCCAAGACGCTCGCGGCCGCGCTGCGGCGCGCCCTCTGAACGACCGATTCAAGGACGGGCCGAACGAGGAGATGATGGCTATGACCGATACGCCGGCCGCCGTGACCGTGACTTTGCTGACGAGAATGCTGCGTGAAGCCTTCGACGGCCCTCCCGGCCCCTGGACCTACTTCACCGACACATCCCCGGGAAGCGGAGTCTTCGGCACGATCAGCGGGTTGAGCGCCGCCGCGGCTTCCCGGGAGGGGGGACCGGGCCACACGACCATCGCCGGCCACGTCGACCACCTCAGCTCGAGTCTCGCGCTTTCGACCCGTGGGCTTCGCGGACAGTCGACGTCGCGCGATCGCAGTCGGAGTTGGACGGTGTCCAGGGTCGACGACCCTGGTTGGGCCGACCTACAAGCGCGACTCCGGCGCGAGTACGAGAGTCTGGTTGTGGCGGTGGAGACTCACGCCGTGTGGGACGAGGACGCACTGGGCGTGGCGATCGGCGCGATCGGGCACGCGGCCTACCATCTCGGTGCCATCCGGCAGCGACTCGCACCGCGCCACGCAGCTGGCGTTGCTTGAGCCCGACAATTGACGCACGACCCGCGCGACGTACGTTACCGGATTGCCAAAGACGACTGGGAGGTCTGATCCGGTGACGCAGGACCGAGCCGCCCTCGAGCGCCCGGCGTACGCTATCTGAGATAACGCCGCGTGCACACCATCATCGCCGCCATCATCCTCGGGCTGGTCGAGGGCGCGACGGAGTTCCTCCCCGTCTCGTCGACTGGACATCTGATCCTGGCGGGCCACGCACTCAGGTTCGTGGGCCCGCGCGCCGACGCCTTCGAGATCATCATCCAGCTCGGCGCCATCCTGGCCGTCGTCTGGCTCTATCGCAGCCTGTTGTGGCGCGTGGCGCGCGACGGCATCGCCGTCGCGGAGTCGCGCCGGTTCATCCTCGCGCTGCTCGTCGCGTTCCTACCGGCGGCGATCGTGGGGCTGCTCACGCACCACTGGATCACCGCGCACCTGTTCACGCCCCTGGTGGTGATCGCGGCGCTGATCGCCGGCGGCGTCGCCATCCTCGCGGTCGAGCACTGGCGACCCGCACCCCGCATCGAGACGGTGATGCAGATCGGCTACCGCACCGCGCTCTGGATCGGGATCGCGCAGGTGGTCTCGCTGATCCCGGGCATGTCGCGCTCGGGGGCGACGATCATGGGGGCGCTGCTGGCGGGCGTCGCCCGCCCGGCCGCCGCGGAGTTCTCGTTCCTGCTCGCCATTCCGGTGATGTTCGCGGCCACGGGCCTCGACGCCTGGGAGAACCGGCACCTGCTTTCGGGATCCGACGTCCTGGTCCTCGCCATCGGCTTCGGGGTGGCGTTCGCGAGCGCGCTGGTGGTGGTCCCGTGGCTCATCCGCTTCGTGTCGCACCGCTCGTTCGATTCGTTCGCCTGGTACCGCATCGTGTTCGGGCTGGCGTTGGTGACGCTCCTCGCCACGGGCCACTCCTGGATCGGGCAGTAACTGGTGTGCGCCCTTACAGGGCGCACCGTTGCGCCGAGCCCGGGCCGTCAGCCCGGGAAAAACCACGAGGCCTGTGTCGCCAACTGACCCCGGGCGCAAGCTCGGGATTCACCGAGTGCGGGCGGGTCGCACAGCGCTACTTCCGGTCGGGTGGACCATCCGGATGACGCGGCTGTTGCGTGGCAATGTAGATGACGGCATCCCACGCGTTGTGTATGCCGATGAACAGGAGGAGCAGCGCTGTCGTTCCGATGACCAATAACCAGCGTCCGAGATCGCGCCCAAGGGCGAGCGCCGCCACCAGCAGCGTCACGTAGGCGATGAACGGAAAGGTGCAGTGCCAGAGCCAGTCTTCCAGCACCGGCGCGTAGCCCTTCTGCCCGCGCGCCCGCTTGATGACGACCAACATGTACACGATGCCCCCCACGCCCAGGGCGCCGAGGGCGAGCCCGGCGTTCGAGACCGCCCGCCAGGGAACGCTCAGGATCGCCGAGATGAGCAGGACAGCGCAGAAGTGGACGACCGTGGGCGTGCCGAAGGCGCCCACCTCCGGGCTGCGCATCGAGCGCGCCTCGGCACCCAGAACGACCACCACGAATTGCAGACCCGTCAGCGCCGCGGCTGAAGAGCCGATGATGACGTAGAAGTTTTCCCAGGCGCTGAAGGGCGACACGGCGGTTGGCTCCACGAGGACCAATGTACGTCCGCCTGTCGAACCCTTCCATACGGGGCCCAGGCGGGAAGCCCGGGGATTACGGAGACTGGAACAGCTTCAGGTAGCGCTCGTAGCCCTCCGCTTGCAGGCGCTCGACCGGAATGAAGCGCAGGGCGGCCGAGTTGATGCAGTAGCGCAACCCCGTCGGCGCGGGGCCGTCGTCGAACAGATGGCCCAGGTGCGAATCGGCGTGCGCCGACCGGACCTCGGTCCGCACCATGAAGAGCGACCGGTCGGTCTTCTGGTGGATGTTCGCGTCCTCGAGCGGCTTGGTGAAGCTCGGCCACCCGGTGCCCGACTCGAACTTGTCGAGCGAGCTGAACAGCGGCTCCCCGGACACCACGTCCACATAGATGCCGGCCCGGTGGTTGTCCCAATACTCGTTGTGGAACGGCTGCTCCGTCGCCTCGTGCTGGGTCACCTGGTACTGCAACGGAGTCAGCGACTGCCGCAGCTCGGCGTCGCTCGGCTTCGTGTCGCGCATGGTCGAATGTCCCTCCCCCTGTGGCGCCGCAGCGCCCCACAGCTCCGCCAGGCGCCGGTCGCGGCCGCACGCCACGCGATACATCCCGTACTTGATCGGATTCTTGCGGTAGTAGTGTTGATGATACTCTTCCGCCGGGTAGAACGCCCGAGCCCGGACGATCTCGATGACGATCGGCTGCCCGAAGCGCTGCTCGAGCGCCCGACGCGACGCCGCGGCCACGCGGTGCTGCGCGGAGTCGCGATAGAAGATCGCCGTGCGGTACTCGGGGCCGTGGTCGCAGAACTGGCCGTCGGCCTGGGTCGGATCGATGTCGTGCCAGAACGCGTCCACCAGCTGCTCGTACGTGATCTTGCGGGGATCGTACACCACCTGCACCGACTCGAGGTGTCCCGTCTGGCCGGTGGACACCTGCTGGTACGACGGGTGCGGCGTGTTGCCACCGGTGTAGCCCACGGTGACGGACACGACGCCGGCGACTTGGTCGAAGGCGCGCTCCATGGACCAGAAGCAGCCGCCCGCGAAGGTCGCGGTGTCGAGCGGCGCCGCGGTGGCGAAGGCGAGAGCGAGCACCAGGTTCATGGGTTGAACGTAGACGAGCGACCCCGGCGACGGAAGCGTCCGCTCGCATTCTTAGAGCTTTCTCACCCAGCTCACACGAGTTCTTGCTCCCCCGTCATGCCTGGGGTAGCATCGAGCCGATGACCGCCACCCCGGAACCCCCTTTCGGTATCGTTCAGGTAGCTCCGTTCGCCGGATTGGTTCAACGGTTTGAGGATCTCATAGGGTCTTCGACCACGATGGCCCTCTACTTCATCCATTCACGCCGCTGGCGCGAGAATCACGACGCCGCGATCAAGGCGTTTCTTGGCCGAGCAGGCACCACGCTCGAGGCGTTTCTCCCCGATCTCGAGGACCACGAGCTGATGTTCTCCCTGAGCAAGCATTTCGAGGACGGGCCGTTGATCCCGGCGTTGGTCGCGGATGCCTACCGCTATTTCGCCCGTCTGGCACGAGACTTCCAGAAACCTGTGCACGTATGGCTGTTCGGTCGTTACCCGACGTACTCCTTCTACAAGTTCGATGAACGCGCGGTGATCGCCCTGTATTCCAACACCTCCGCCAAGAAGGAGCTCCCGGCGTTCGAGATCACCACGGATTGCTTTCTGGGAAGGTTCCTCGCGGCGGACACGGAAGACTTGAAGAAGGAGTGTCGCAAGCGGGCGCCCCAGGATCTGGAAGCGGTGATCAGGAACGCTCCTCCGTGAGTGTGTTGGATATCGCCCGCCGGCGACTCGCCAAGTTCGATTCTCCGCACGCATGTGGCGACTTTCTCGAGCTGCCGGTGGAGCTGCGCGGCCTCTAAGCTCCAGCAACCGTCCGCGCATTCTTAGAGCTTTCTCACCGAGCTCACACTCCCCGGGCCGGACGTCGCGCCGTAGGTTTGGCTGCGTGCAGATCCTGCTCGTCGAGGACGACCGCGAGCTGCGGCGGTTCCTGACCAAGGCCTTCCGTGAAGAAGGCTATGGCGTCACCGAGGCCGACACCGGCGACCGCGCCCTCGAGCGCGCTTTGGGCGGGACGTACGGCTGCATCGTGCTCGACGTGATGCTGCCAGGGCGGGATGGCTTCAGTGTCGTGTCGGAGCTGCGGGCGCGCGGCGTCTTCACGCCGGTCCTGCTGCTCACCGCCCGCGACGAGCTCGAGGCGCGGGTGCGCGGCCTGGAAGGCGGCGCGGACGACTACCTCACCAAGCCGTTCGACCTGCCGGAGCTGCTCGCGCGGGTTCACGCGCTGATTCGCCGCGCCGAGCTGCGGCACCAGGACGCCACCCTCAAGGTGGGCGATCTGGTCCTCGACCCGCTCACGCGCCGGGTCACGCAGGCCGAGCGCGTGGTGGATTTGAGCCCGCGTGAGTTCGCGCTGCTCGAGTTCCTGATGCGCAACGCCGGCCGCTCGGTGTCCCGCTCCCGCATTGCCGAAGCGGTGTGGAACTATCAGTTCGATCCCGAGACCAACGTGGTGGACGTGTACGTCAACTATCTCCGCAAGAAGCTGAGTTTCGGGAGCCGGACGGCCCCGATCCGCACCGTGCGGGGCGTCGGGTACCGGCTCGAGAGGGACGCCGCCACGTGAACGAACTCCGGCTGGGTGCAGTCCTCACGCGGCGGTTCGCGCGCGTCGCCTGGACCGGGCTGGCGGGGTACGCGCTGCTGGTGGTCGCGCTGTTCGCCGTGGCCGCGGAAATGGCGCTGCGGCGCTCGCTCGAGCACTCGGCCGACCTCACCCAGTCGCTGCTCGGCGCCTACCGTGACTCGACCAGCGAGCCCGGGGGTGTCATGCCCTCCGCGCTCGCGGACCGGCTCGTCGCCATGGGGGGCCAGGTGGTCATCACACGCACCACCACCGGCGCTGGCGGAAAGCAGGACGTGTACTTCGTGTCGCCCGACATGCCCGCCAGGCGCCTCGAGGGCCTGCCGGCGAGCGCCTCCCCGGACGACGTGCGCCAGGCGCTGCTCGCCGCGATCGCGCAGCGGGCGCGCTGGCGCTACCGCGTGCTGCACCGCGCGGCGGGTGCATTCGATATCTACGTCGTGGCGAGCCGGGAATCGTACGTCGTCGCGCTGGGTGCGCTCGCGGCCGCGGCGGCCCTGCTGCTTCCTGGCGCGGGGCTCGCCGTCGCCCGGGGCGCCTGTCAGGCGGTGGCCGGCGCGCTGCGCCCGCTCGAGCGCGTCGCCGCCGAGACGCGTGCCATCGGTCCGGCGGAGCTGGGCACACGCCTCACCACCCCGACGGGACAGGCCGAAGTCACGGAGCTCGCGGACTCGGTCAACCGCATGCTCGAGCGGGTGGACCGCGCGCATCGGGCCCTCGAGGCCTTCACGGCGGACGCGAGTCACGAGCTGCGCACGCCGCTCACCCACCTGCGCGCCCAGGTACAGTGGGCGGCGGCCGAGGGCCGCACCGAGGCGGAGACGCGCGACGCGCTGGGGGCGATGGAGCGCGTCGTCGACCGGACGGCCAAGCTGGTGGAGGAGCTGCTGCTCATCGCCCGCGGCGAGAACCGCCAGCTGGCGCTCGCGCACGCGCCCTTCGAGCTCACGGCGGTGGTGGACGAGGTGCGGGAGATCACGGAAGCCATGGCGCTCGGGAGAGATCTCGCGGTGCAGGCGACTCCGTCGCTGCGGCGGTGGGCGCTGGGCGACGCCGATCGTACGCGCCACATCCTGCTGAACCTCGCCTCCAACGCCGTCCGCTACACGCCCAACGGCAGCATCACGTTCGCGCTCGAGACCAACGGGAAGATGGTGGGCGTGAGCGTGCGAGACACGGGGCCGGGCATCGCGCCCGAGCACCTGGAGAAGATCTTCGACCGCTTCTTCCGCGTCGATCAGTCGCGCAGCCGGGACCTGGGGGGGAGTGGGCTCGGCTTGGCGATCGCGCGGCTCCTTGCCGAGCTGCAAGGCGGCCAGATCACGGTCGAGAGCACGCTGGGGGCTGGCAGCACGTTCACCGTGTGGCTGCCCGCGGCGAAGGCCCGCGGCTGAGAGCCGCGACTCGGGCCCTGCCGCTGAAACCGGCTTGGATCTGGCCCGTTCACGGGCAGGGCCGAGCCGCGGGTTCACCCGCGGGTCAACGGCGGAGCGTAACTACCGCGCCACGAGCCCCCTCGTGCCGGCGGGAAGGCCACCGACCGGCCCCAGAGGCGTGAGGTGTCCATCCGCCTGAATGTGGAATGCGTGGATCGCCTGGGCACCGCTGACCTGGAGCACATACAGGTAGCGGCTGTTGTTGCTCAGCGTGATGTCGTTCACGCCGGCGCCGATGACGGCGGTGCCACCGTCGGCATCGACCAGGCTGATCGCGCCGTCCGGCGCGATGGCGAAGGCCGACACCGACCCGGCGCCGTTGCCGGTGAAGCCGAAGCGCCCGTCCGCGGTGACGACGGCCCAGCAGGGCGCACCGCGGTGCGTGGATACCGCGCCGCTCACCAGCGTGAGGTGGCCGCTCGCGTCCAGCACGTAGGACGAGGCCGAGCCCGCGGCTTCGGACACGAACAGCTCGTGGCGATGGCCGAAGGCGAACCCGAACGGCGTGGCGCCGGCGGAGGCCGTCGTGGTCGGCCCGCTCGCCACGCCGTTGGCGTCCACGGCGTACAGGTCGAGCCGATTGGTGTTCTTCTCGGTGACGACGAGGCTGTTGCCGTCGGGGCTGAACTGCACCTCGGCCGGCCCCACGTTCGAGCCTGAGAGGGCCAGGGTGGCGCCGGCGATCGGCGTGAGCGCGCCGCTCGATCCCACCGCGAAGCCCGAGATGTTGCCGTCACCGCCCGCGTTCAGCACGTACAGCACGGTGCCGTGCACGGACAGGCTGATGGGCAGCGTGCCGCCTGACGCGGTGCGGCTGGCGAGCGCCAGCCCCGCCGGGCCGACGCTGAACACGGAGACGTCGTTTGAGCCGGCGTTGACGGCGAACAGCCATCGCCCGTCGTCGCTCAGCGCGACGGCGCCCTGCGAGCCCAGCCCGGCGCCGGTGCCCGTTCCCCCCGTTGCGACGATACCCGCGGCGCTGAGCGTGCCGTCGGCGGCGCGAGTGAACGCGGCGACGCTGTTGCCCGCGACCTGATTGGTGAGGGTGTACACGGTACCGGGGCCTGTGAGATCGGCCGAGACGTTGGCGTCGCGCGCCGCCTGCAGTGACGCGGCGGGGCCAGTGAAGTTGCGGTTCGGCTCGCACGCGGCGAGCGCCGCGGCGGCAAGTGTGAGGAGAGCGAGGTGCTTGGTCATGGAGCGAAACCTCCCGAGTGTTGTGAGTGCCGGTGTTTCACGTTCGGGAAGTAACGCTGCTGCGTGGCGCAGCGGATCTACCTCGGGGCGTTATGAGAGGCTTCTCATACTCGTCTCACTCGAATCGGAGCAGCCACTTGCCTCGCGGTCTCGAACTCGCGGCCGGGCGCTCACGCGCCCGTCTACGCCCGGTAGGCTCGAATCCGCTCTCCGATGCCCGCAGCCCGAGCCTGATGCAGCGCCGTGCCCGCGTGCTCGAGGAAGCTCTCAGGCGCAACCGGTGTCTGGTGCACGTCCGCGACGGCTTCGTACCCCGCGTGCACGCGCAGCGGCGGCACGCCGGCGGGCCGGGGTCCCGCCGTCTCGATCACCCGCGACAGCCGCTGGGCCATCTGCTTCGCGCCCTCGGGGGCGGTCGCGGGCGCGAGCACCGCGAATTCTCCCTGGCCGAGACTCCCTACGCAATCGCACGTCCGCCGGCTCGCCTGCAGGACCTGCCCGGCGTATGCGGTCGCCGCGGGCAGCGGCGCAGCGCCGTCGCCCGCGCCCTTCGGGTCCACCCCGATGCCGAGCGCCACACACGCGAGGGGCGCGTGCCGGCGCACCGCGTCCGACGCGAGCTCGCGCGCCCGCCGCTCGAGCCCGCGCATCGTGTACAGCCCGCTCGCCGGGTCCACGGCGCTCTCTTCCAACGCCTGGTCCATCTCGAGCTTGAGACGGGCCATGGCGTCGACCTTCAGGGTCAGCTCCTCCGGGTTGAGTAATACGCTGAGGTAGTCCCACGCCCCCGCCTCGAGCGCCGCGACGCGCTGTTGGTTGGTCGCGGGCGTCGCCGTGATCATGATGATGGGCATGTTCCAGGCGGCGCGATTCTGGCGCAGCGTGCGGCACACCGCGACGCTGTCGAGGTCCGGAAGATCCGCGTCCAGCACGATGACGTCGGGCCGCACCACCGGTGCCTGGTCGAGCAGCTCCCGCCCGGTCAACACGAAGTGGACGCGATAGCCCCGCGCCTTGATGAGGTTGGCGAGCGCTTGGCTGAGCCACGTGCCGAACGCGTTGGCGACGAGCAGGACGGGAGCACGGAGGAACGGTGCGCGACGAGCCACGCTCGAATGTGGCGACGGCGCGGCACGGGAAACACCGGGGAAACTACTAGCTCGGACCGGAGAAGACCCGGGCTACGGCGTGATCAAGCCCTCGCGGATGGCGTAGCGGACCAGCCCCGCGACATCGTGGACATCGAGCTTCTTCATCACGCGCGCACGGTGAAACTCGGCCGTCTTGAGCGTGATCCCGAGCAGCGCGGCAACCTGCTTCGTGGACTTGCCCTCTGCCACGAGCTGTACGACTTGACGCTCCCGGGGGGTCAGTCGGCCGCGGTCCTGCGCCGCCGCGGCGCGGCAGGCTTCCACCACAGCTCGCGAGACGCCACCGCCCACGTAGAACCCCCCGCGCGATACCTGCTCGATCGCCTGCACCAGGTCCTCCTCCGCCTGGGTCTTGAGCACGACCCCGCGCACCCCAGCGCTCACGGCCTCTGTCACGAGGCGCTCTTGGTCGAGCGCGGTGAGCAGCACGACCTGGGTGTCCGGGCACGTCTCGGCGATCTCGCGCGCGGCGTCGATGCCGTTCAAGAGCGGCATCATGATGTCGAGCACCGCGACGTCCGGGTGGAGCTCGCGCGCCGCGGCGGCCGCCGCCCGGCCGTCGGCCGCTTCGGCCACCACCTCGACTCCGTGCCGCTCGAGCAGGGCGCGGACGCCGTGCCTGAGCATCGGGTGATCATCGGCCAAGACGACCTGCAGGGACATCATTCCCCTCCGCTGGCCTTCACTGCGCTCCCACCCCTTGCACCGCCAACCCCATTTCCTCGAGGAAGCTGTTCCCCCCCGCCTCCATCCCGAACCGCCGCTCGACCCGCGTCAGCACCAACCGCTCCCGCGCCCGCGTCATCCCCACATACAAGAGCCGCCGAGCCTCCTGGATCTCCGCTTGCCGATGCTCCGTCGACTCGCGAAGCCCTGGAATCTGGTAATCCTCCACTCCCACGATGTACACGCGCGAAAACTCCAACCCCTTGGTCGAGTGCAGCGTGAGGAGGTTGACGCGATCGGGCGCCACCTCGATGCCCTCAGACGTCGAAAGCGCGACGCGCTCGAGGAGTCGATCGATACTTTCCCTGAGTGTTCCCCCTCTCCCCACGGGGGAGAGTGGGTCAGGGGGTGAGGGCTCATCCATCAGCGCCCGCAGGCGGGCCACCGCCGCGGGGTAACGCTGAGCCGGATCAGGCGCGGCCCGGAGCCGCGTCATGAGCGCGCGCCCGCCGAGCCGCTGGATCACCTCGTCGACTGGAGGCGCCGCGGCTCGAGCGGTGCGCTCCCGCTCCATCTCGTAGAACGCCAGTGCATCGCTGTACCGGCCCAGCGTGTAGAACTTCGCGAGCTTGAACAAGACGTCCCGCTCCCTGCTTCCCGCTCCTTGCTCCGTGCGGGGCTCGAGTGCGAGCGCGAGCCCGACGTAATCGAGCAGGTTGACCAGCACGGCCTTGCGCGCCCGAATGCCCCGCTGGCGCTCGAGCTCCCGATAGACCCGGGCCAGCGTGACCGCGTCGTCCAGGGCATGATGCACCCGGCCGGCGTCAATGCCGAAGCGGTGCGCGATGTCCTCCTGCTTGGGGCTGTCCTGTGACAGCGACCGGACGAGCGGATAGGTGTCGTAGAACACCAGACTCTCGACACCGTCCAATCCGCCCGCCAACCGCCGCAGCACGGGAACGTCGAATCGCTGTCCGTTGTGCGCGATGAGGATGTCGTCCCCAACGAAGGCTCGAAACTCGGGCCACACCTCGGCAAACGAGCGCGCGTCCCGGACGTCCCGATCCATGTACCCGTGGATCGCGCTCGCCTGCGGCGTGATCGGCCGGTAGGGCTGAATCAGGGAGTGAAACCGGTCCACGATCTCGCCCTGCAGCACCCGCGCGGCGCCGATCTCGACGACGCCGCACGTCGCCGCATCATTGTCCGTCGTCTCGAAGTCGAACGTGACGTAGCGCTCGAGCGCGGTATCGAGCCCCTCGGCGTGCAACAGTTGCAGCGCCTTGAACAGCGTGAGGCCGAGCCCGCTGGTACCCCCGTCCCCCCTCTGCAGCACGAGGTCGCCCTCCGCTCCCGAGGGAAGGTGGCGCTCGCCGGCCGCCATCAGCATACCGCGCAACGCGATCTCGAGGCCGCCTTGCGGCGCGATCGCGATGCTGCGCTCGCCCGCGATGGCGGGCGCGAGTCGCTCGGCGAGTCGCACGGCCTCGGGGCTGTCGGCCGGATCGCTGAGCTCGTCGTGCCGCTCCTCCAACGCGTTCCGGTACGGTCCGACGCTCTGCGACAGGATCTCATCGACGAGCGGCGCTAAGGCGCCGTGCGACCGGGTGAGGGCGCGCAGGTTCTCCACTTGATAGACGAGCCGCCACAGCTTCTTCGTGTCGGGGTGCTGCGCGGGGCGGCGTCGGGCGAGCGTGCGTACCGCCGCCAGAAAACCGGCGTCCCCCCGCTCTGCGTCCGCCGAGAGGGGGAAAGGGGGTGAGGCCTGCACTTCCTGGAGGAAGTGCTCCGAGAGCACGCACCGCGCGAACGCCTCCAACGCGATAGGGTCGTCGGGATCGCGCACGATCCGCAGCGCGGCGATCACGTACTTGATGATATCATCCTCGACCAAGGACCGGCCGCGGGCCAGCCGGCAAGGAATTCCCGCGCGCAGCAGCCGTCCCTCGAGGTACTCGCCGATCTTGTGCTTGCGGTAGAGAATGGCGTAGTCGCCCCATCGCAAGCCGGAGGCCGCGCAATCATCCCCGAGATCGTCGAGCAGCCACGAGGCCTCTTCTGCTTCGTCTCGGAATGCGAATGCATTCACCGCATACGGCGACTCCTGCTCCGCGCTGAGCTGCTTCTCGAACAGCTGGGGATTGTGCGCGAGCACGCGCCGCGCGGTCTCGAAGATCTGGCGCGAGCAGCGACAGTTCTTGTCCAGCACGATCGGCTGGTCGATCCCGTAATCGCGACCGAACCGGACCAGGACGTAGGGGTCCGCCCCCGTCCAGGTGAAGATCGACTGCTCGTCGTCGCCCACGGCGAAGAAGTTGCCGTGCGGCGCCGCCAGGCGCTTCAAGAGGTCGTACTGGACCGCGTTCACGTCCTGGAACTCGTCCACCAGGAGATAGTCCCAGCGCGCCGCGATCGCATCGGCGACGTCCCCGCGCGTGCGCAACAGCTCCTCGGCCTGCGTGACGAGATCGTCGAAGTCCAGCATGTTGCGGTGCGCCAGCCAGGCGGTGTACTCGCGATAGAGGCGCGCGTCGTCAGCCGTCAACTCACATGTCTGGACCCGGTGCCGGCCGAACCGGTTCAGCAGCGGACCCCGCTGCTCCAGCGGCACGTGCAGCCGGCCCAGGATGACCTTCTGATACTGCTCGTCGGCTACCCCGAACCCCTTCCGCAGGCCCGCCGCCTCGGCGTGCTCGCGGAGCAGGCCCAGGCACAGCGCGTGGATCGTGCCCCGCCTGATGCCGTCGGCACGCTCCCGCAGATGAGATGGTTGATGCGCGCGATGAGGCAGAACGTCTTCCCCGCGCCGGGTCCCGCGACCACCAGGACGGGGCCGAGCGGCGCGGCAATGGCGAGGCGCTGCTGGGGAAGGGGGTCGAACTCCATGCCAGGGAATCTACCTAGGCTAGGCGCGCAGCTCCTGCCGTTTCTTCCGCTCTGTGCTACTCGGGCTCCTCAGACGAGCGGCCGGAGCGATCGCTCCGGCCGTTCGACCGCCTCCGTTGCGACGCTCAGCGACACGTCATCGTTATGAAATTGCAACATCTGCCCATGCTGCAGACTTCGTCCATCTGGCAGGTGCTGCCGCACGATCCGCAGTTAATGCGGTCACTGGACGTGTCGGTGCACACGCTCCCGCAACACGTCATGTTGAACGGACAGCAGACAGTGCCACAGCAATTGCCGTTCTCGCAGCAGACGCCGTCCGAGCAGCACTTGCCATTGGAGCAGCATACAGAACCGCAGAGCGCGGTACCACCCACGCACTCGCACGTGCACGTCTCGGGATTCAAGACCTGATTCGCGCCGCACGAGATGCAGGCGCCGGTGCTCGGGCATTCGACGGAGCCCGCTGGGCAGACGCATTGCCCTGTGGTCGGGTCACAGACTTCGCTGCAGCACTCGGTGTTCTCGCGGCAGTTTTGGCCGCCGAGCTTACATCGGCCCGGGGGCACAAGATCGAGCAGGGCGCGTTTGCCGCGCGGCGCCGTCGATTCACTCTCGCACGCTATGCCGAACGACGCCAGGAGTGCCGCTCCCAGGATGCCGCCCGCGCGCCGCAGTGCTTCCCGGCGTGACGTGCTGCCGGCGAGCGCCTTCGCCAGCAGGTCAAGATGGCTCTCCATTTTCCCTCCTTGGCCGGGCGTCTTCGTCGACGCACGGCCGCAGTCACGGCTGCTTTGCGGCGAGCCGGCGGTGAGCCGCCACCGGCATCACCGTACTACGTGGACTCTATGGGCTCCCTCCTCCTGACTTGGGATCATCGCGCGAGAGCCGAGGGTCAGGATCGCCTCCGCTCCCTGCGCCACTTCGGCGGCGATGACGCCGCCTTCGTCGATGAGGTAGCCGATCGGCGTGGCGAACATCCCATACGCGCGCGAGAGCTCCCACTGACGCTGCAGCACGACCGGGAATGTCAATCCGTGCTCTGCCACCTTCCGACGGTTTTCTTGTTCGTCCCCTCGACTCACCATGAGCACCTCGATGTCCGCAACGAGGCGGTGAAGGTGCTCGAGGCGGGGGGCGACCTGGTTGCACGGGCCGCAGTGGGGGTCCGAGAAGACAAGCAGGACGCGTCGCCCGCGGTACTCTGCAAGCGAGATCTCTCCACCGCCCAGGGACGGCAGGCGGAAGTCGGGCGCCAGCGTGCCGGCCCGGAGTCCCGCGCGGTTGATCCTGCTGGCGCCGAGCGAACGGTTGCCTCTGTGCGCCTTAGGGCCGTTGCCGAGCGCGGCGGGGATCGCTGTCCGCGGCGAACCACCGTCGCCGCGCGCCCGTGCGAGCGTCAGGAGCGCGGGCGCACCCACCGCGACTTCGCTGGCAATGCGCCCATGCTCGTCGATCAGGTAGCCCATCGGGGTCCCGGTCACGCTGTAGCGCACTGCCAGCTCGTTCTGCGCCTGCACGAGCACCGGACAGCGAACATCATGCTCCGCCATCAGGCGTCGGTTGGCCTCGACATCGCCGCTCGTGACTACCACAGGGAGCGGTGCATCGCCCGTGGCGTCCACCGGCAGTGCGGCGAGGTCGGGAACCATCCGGGCACAGTAGCCGCACTGTGGGCTGAAGAAGACGAGCAGCACTCGGCGGCCCCGAAAGCGCGAGAGCGACACGCGCTCCCCCCTCAAGTCCTTCAGCTCGAATTCGGGCGCCGCCGAGCCCAGCGGGAGAGCTGACGATGAAGGCGCGGCCGTCCCGGTGCGTGCAGGCGTGCCGAGTTGCTGGAGCTGCGCTTCCAGCGCGTCGAGACGTAACAGGATCCGTCCGTTCTGACGGAGGAGCTGCACCACGACCCAGCACCCCACTCCTACGAGGAGCCACAGGAGGATGATGCCGCGGGCGAGGAAGGTGACTTGGGAAACGTGCTGTGACAGCCACGCTGGGTAGATCAGGATGACACCAACGACGATGAACCCGATCGACAGAGCTAGGTACGCTTGCCTTTTCATGGCGCTCTCCTTGTCAGCCGCTCTCGAGTCCGCCAACGCGTCTGGTTCACCGAAAAGTCGAGCGGCGACCCTCGGCATTTCGTTTTCATGCCTAGGTCGCCGCGATCTTCAATGGCTGATCACGTGATGTACCATTTCCGGTCCCTCAGCTCTCGCGCCGGCCGCGCCCGGTGATCCTTCGAGACGCCGGTGACGTTACGATGTGCACCACGACTCGGACGCCCAGTGTTGCGGAGGGGCAATACACATGCCGAGGACTCCGCGCTACAGGGCCGCTGAGGGACGTTGCACCGACGCGACCCTCGGGGCGCCGCGTCTGGACACGCGCGTCACCGATCTGCTGGACGGACCCGTGCTTGCGCTAGAGGCATTCGTACAAGTGCTCACTGGGCGATGCCGCACGACCGCAACAGCGCGCACCGCCTTGGACGACTCCCGCGGTGAGCGCCGGTTGTCGTGCAGGCTGCTGTAGCCCGACACTCGCCGTCGAGGACGCGCTAAGGCAGCCGCTTGATGAGATGGTTGATGCGCGCGATGAGGCAGAACGTCTTCCCCGCGCCGGGTCCCGCGACCACCAGGACGGGGCCGAGCGGCGCGGCAATGGCGAGGCGCTGCTGGGGAAGGGGGTCGAACTCCATGCCAGGGAATCTAGGCCTGCCGCCGACTCCTGAAACAACCTTTTCGGAGGCCCCGTCGTCTAACCGGGAAACCTCCGACTAGGCTCCTCATGCTCCTGGACTTGCCGTTCCTCGCCGTCGTCACGCTCGCCAGTCAGGTTGCCGATCCTCGGCCGCCGCGCCCCGCCCCGGATCAGCCCCCGCCGACTAGCATCGCCGCCACCCGCGCGGCCCGGCCACCCGCCATTGACGGGCGCGACGACGACGCCGTATGGCGCGAAGCACCGCCCATCACCGCATTTCAGGAATGGCGGCCCAGCGAGGGTGGACCGCCCAAGCTCCCGACCGAAGCGAAAATCGCCTACGACGCGGCCAACCTGTACGTGTTCGTGCGCGCCTTCGATCCGCACCCCGACAGCATCATCACCGTGCTCTCCCGGCGCGACTATTTCACCCCTTCCGACATGATCTGGCTGTTCCTCGACTCGTATCACGACCGCCGCACCGGGTATGAGTTCGGCGTCAATCCCTCGGGCGTGAAGCTGGACGCGCAGATTTACAACGACGGCAATGAAGACTTCGCCTGGGACGCCGTGTGGGACGTCGCGACCCGCGTCGATTCCCTGGGCTGGACCGCCGAATTCCGCATCCCGCTGTCGCAGCTGCGTTACGGGCGGGAACGCACCCACACCTTCGGCTTCACGGTCGATCGGGACCTGTACCGCTACTCCCAGCGCGTGAGCTGGCCGCTGTTCCGCCAGTCGCGGGCGGGGTTCGTGTCGCAACTGGGTGAGATCAGCGGGCTGGACGACCTCGTGGCGCCGCGCCGGCTCGAGGCCGCCCCCTACCTCGTGACCAAGAACGTGTCTCAGTTCACCGCGACTGGGATCGGCCGCTCCCAGGACGTCACGATCGGCGGGGACTTGAAGTACCGCGTCACGTCCAACTTCACCCTCGACGCCACGCTGAACCCCGACTTCGGGCAGGTGGAGGCGGACCCCGGGGTGCTGAACCTCACTGCCTTCGAGACGTTCTTCAGCGAGCGCCGCCCGTTCTTCGTCGCTGGACGCGGCCTGTTTCGGTTCGATGTCAACTGCAACGAGGTGAACTGCAGCAGCGAAGGGCTGGTCTACAGCCGGCGCATCGGCCGAGCGCCCGAGTTGGCGGGCACCTACTCGGACACCACCTCGGCCGCCTTCACGCGGATCCTGGGCGCGGGCAAGCTCACCGGGCGCCTGCCGGGAGGGCTGACGATCGGTGTCCTCGACGCCGTGACCGAGCACGTGACGGGCGCGGGCGGCGTGACCATCGAGCCCACCACCAACTATGGCGTCGTGCGGTTGCGCCAGGACCTGCGCGGCGGCGAAACAAGCGTCGGCGGCATCGTCACTGCCGTGAACCGTGACAACGACGCATGGACCTCGCCCTACCTGCGCCGCGGCGCCTACGTGGGCGCCCTGGACCTCCGCCACCGCTTCCCCGGCGGTCGCTACGAGATCTCGGGCTCGCTCGACCTGAGCCGGGTGACGGGCAGCGCGCCCGCCATCGCCGCCACGCAACGCGACGCGGTCCACTACTACCAGCGGCCGGACGCGACACTCGCCTACGACACGACGCGCACCTCGCTCTCAGGGGATGCCGAGGAGCTGCAGTTCGCCAAGGTGGGCGGCGCGCACGTGTCGGGTCAGACCAGCTACCAGCGCCGCTCCACCGGCTTCGAGATCAACGATCTGGGCTACCTGCAGCGCGCGGATCAGCAGTCCTGGAGCACGTGGATCGGTTATTTCGACCGCCATCAGCGTGCCCTGTACCAGCGGTTTCAGTGGAATTTCAACTGGTGGCAATACTGGACGACGGCGGGCTTACCAGAGGAGCGGGCGTTCAATACCAACACGCACATCACGTTCCGCAACACCTGGTCGCTCCACGCCGGGGGCACGCTGGGCCAGCTGGGCGAGACGTACTGCTACTCGTGTGCCCGCGGCGGCCCCGCGGTGCGGCAGGATCGCTACCTCGCGCCCTGGGCCGGCGTGATCGGCGACGACCGCAAAGCGGTCGTCCCGTTCTTCTGGGTCAACTACTGGCAGGGCGACGGCGGGCGGTCCCGCAGCATCAATCTGAGTCCGGAGGTGGACTTCAAGGTGGCGTCACGCATCACGGCGTCGGTCAGCCCCGGCTACACGCGGACGAGCAACGAAGTGCAGTCGCTCGGTCCCACCACGGACTCGGGGCAAGTGACGCACTATTTGTTCGCGCACCTGGACCAGAAACAATTCGCCGTGACCCTCCGCTTCACCTACCCGTTCAACGCGACAGCGTCGCTGCAGGTGTACGCGCAGCCGTTCGTCGCGAAGGGAACATACAGTAACGTGCGTGAGTTGTCGGCCAGCCCCCGCGCGGCGGACTTCGCGAGCCGCTATCGGGCCTACGGGGACACCGCCGTCACCAACCACCCCGGCGGATTCAACTTCAAGCAGTTCCGGTCGAATGTCGTGTTCCGCTGGGAGTACCGGCCCGGCTCGACGCTGTTCGTGGTGTGGAGTCAGGGGCGCCAGGGCTCGGACGCGGTGGAAGGGACCCGGGGCTTCGGCGGCGACATCGGCGATCTGTTCACCCTCCGGCCCGACAACAGCTTTCTGGTGAAGCTGTCGTACTGGATCAACCGTTAGGCGTTCAAGGTCACTTCAGAGCATGACCAAGCCTCGCCGCAGGCCGGTCGCCACCGCTTCCGCCCGGTTCGAGGCCTCGAGCTTCTCGTAGATCGCCGCGAGGTGGGTCTTCACGGTGTGTTCGGATATGCCGAGCCACACACCGATCTCCTTGTTCACGAGCCCTTCGCCGAGCAGCGTCAGGATCTCCCGTTCCCGCGGCGTCAGCGTAGGGTCTTGGGTGTCGACCGGCGCGCGCGGGCCGTCGCGTGCCTTGCCATCGAGCACCGCCATCGCCCACGCCGCCGGAAGCGACGCGAGCCCCGCTGCCGCCGCTCGAACGGCAGCGCGGAGCTCATCCGGCGCTGCAGTGCGGGGCAGTGCGGCACGGGCGCCGGCGCGCAACGCCCGAGCCCCCGCCTCGCCCGCGAGGTCCTCCAGCAGCACGACAAACGGCGTCGTGTCGCGGGTGGGCTGTTGCTCGAGCAGCATGGGGAGGGGCAGGTGAGACTCAGGTCCGGGATCGAGCACGATGACGTCGGGACGGCACTCGTCGATCACGTCGTTCAGCGACTCGAACGCGTCGGACACCGCGACCAGGAGCAGGCCAGGGTCTTGGGCCACGACGTGCTCGAGCTGTCTCCGCGTGCGGGACCTCGGCGCCACGATGAGCACTCGTATCACGGTGCCACCAGCGCGTGAGCGCGTCGTACCCACGCCTCGACTGCCGCCGCGGGGACTGCCAGCGCCAGGCTCCCGTGCATCATCGTGTTCACGCCGACGAGTCTCGCTGTAGCATCGGCGAGTGGGCCTCCCGAGAAGCCGGGAGCGAGGCGCACATCCGCCTGAATCCAGCGCGGCGTGTGACCCTCGCGCTCACTTGCGGCAAGGTGGATGATGCCGAGTGTGGCGGCGCCCACGAGGCCGCCCGGATGACCGATCGCGATCACCAGCTCACCCACGCGCAGGGGTGGCGAGCCCCGGATCACGGCGCGTTCCATCGCGCGGTCCGCTGCGAACTCCAGGGCGGCGAGGTCGCGCTTCAGGTCGCGCGCCGCGACGCGGGCGCGCGCAGCGGTGCCGTCGCTGAGTTCGATGGTCGCCCGATCGCCGCGGACGACGTGGGCGTTCGTGATGACGAGTCCCCGGCCCTCCGACCCTCCGCCGTCCCACAGCACGCCCGCGCCGGTTGCTGCGCCGCGCGTCCGCACCTGCACCGTCACGCGGCGCAGCTCGTCCACCGCCGCCGCGAGCTCCTGCGCGAGACCAGCGGTCACGAGGGGGGGCGGGGGCGGGGGCGGGGGCGCAATCATGCTGCCCGCGACTTCGGCCGCTCGCCTGGTGTTACCTGCAGCGTTTTCACCTGCCCTCCCCGGATCACGCGCGCCGCGAGGGGACGGCCCACGCGGTCACCTCCGAGCTTCGCTAGTACGTCAGCTGAATCGCTCACGGCCGCGCCATCGAGCTCGAGCAGCACGTCGCCGAGCAGCAAACCATCCCGGTCGGCGGGTCCGCCTGACTCCAGGCTCACGATCAGCAAGGCCACGTCGCCCTTTAGCTCGAGCTTGCGAGCGAGCGACTCCGGGACCCGTACCGGCTGCGTGCCGATCCCCAGATAAGCCCGCCGGATCGTTCCGCGTTCCAGGAGCTCGGTGACGACGCGCTCGACCGTCGCGACCGGAATCGTCACCGGCACGCCGCGCGCCAGCCCTGAAGTATTGATCCCGAGCACGCGACCCGCCGCGTCAATGAGTGGACCGCCGGAAAAGCCATCGTAGATCGCCAGGTCCAGCCGCAGCAGCGAGTCTATCTCGGCACCCTGCCACGTGCGCCACGGACCGTCCACGCGACTCATCACGCCCCAGCTTGCCGTGACACTCGGTCCCGGGCGCCCCAGCGCGATCACCAGCTCGCCGACTGTGGGAGGCGTATCGGATCGGAGCCTGGCAGTCGGCAGGCTCCGGCCGGCGAGCTTCAAGACCGCGAGGTCGGTGCTCGGGTCGCGCCCGGCGAGGCTCGCCGGGGCGGTTATTCCATCGGGAAGCGTCACCGTAATGTTCTCGTCGCGGCTGATCGTGTGACTGGTAGCGACGACCACGCCGGATCGCCAATGCACGCCGCTCGCCGGAATGCGCCGCCGGGCGTGTATCGCGACTACCGCTCGCCCAGCCGCCTGCACGGCATCGGCGAGCTCGGTCGAAAGGGACTGCAGCACTGTGCTCATGGTTACCTCCGTCACCTGCGGGCGTCGGTGCCCGCGCCGGTGGGTCGGAGTATGGGGGGCGGCCACGCTGAGCGGCATCGGTCGAACGGGCGAGGGGCTTGTCATGATCTCGAGTGTTATGGAAACTGAAGCTATGCCCTGGCACGAGCGGACGTTTTCGGTCAGCGCTCGGCAAGTGAGTTCCAGAATTCCAGCGTGAGCGGATGGATCGCCCTGCCGGCGCGGAGCCGCGATCTTACCTGTTGCGCCACGATCTCCCGCAGGACGCCATCGCGGTCGCGCGGCACGCGTTTGGTGAGTTTAGCGCGCTGCTTGCGGCGACTGCGGCGTCCCGGCTCGAGGAAGTCGGCCAAGTAGAGCATCCTCCCCACGTCGTCCCAGCCGGCGTAGCCGAAGCTGTGGTAGCGCACAGCATCCAGCACGCCCCGGTCGGACTCACCATCCTGCGCGGCGCGATCGGCCGCGGCGCCGCCGTGCGTCGTTCCGCGCGTCCGCGGCGCATCTCGCAGCGCGTCGTGGAGCCACACGGCCTTGAGCCACCGGCTGCGCTCCTGCGGCGACACCTCCATCTCGTCGGCCCATTCCTCCACCAGCGCCGCGACCCGCCGAATGTGGGCGCGGCGTCGCTTGCCCGCGCGCGCCCACCCCGGTAGCTGTTCTGCCGCGAGCTCGGGCCGGGGCCGGCCCGCCACCAGACGCGCGAGCGCCTTCCAGGCTTGCCGTGCGAACTTCGGAACGAACGTGCGAATGGGGAGGGTCTTCCTCACTCGTACAGCGCGGTCGTATCAGCCTGCGCCAGCTCCACGAGGAAGCTTCCGATCTTCTCGCTCACCGCCTCCACGTACTTCCGACCCTTCTCCGCCGTCGCGGCCGCGGGGTTGCCGACGCCCGTGTCCTCCGTCACCTGACGCCACCGCCGCGGCGCCCACGCCCATCCCTCGCGCAGCGCCGTGATCGTGAACCGGCGCGCGCGCCCGGCGCCGGCCTCCGACAGCGGCCGCACCAGTTCCGGCGCCACATGGAGCATCACGCTGGTCTCGAGCTCTCCCGCGTGGTCTCCCAGCTCCGCGAAGAACGCCTTCGGGTCCACGACCTGATACCAGTTGACCGTGCAGAGAAACAGCGACACCACGGGCTGCAGCTCGCGGATCATCTGACGGAAGTCGTTCCCGCCGTGCCCGTTCAGGATCACGAGCTTCGGGACCCCCTGACCCGCGAGCGCCGTCGCGAGGTCGCGCAGCACGAGCGCCTGAGTACTGGGGTTGAGGTTGAGGCACAGCGGAATGTCGAGCTGGAGGGTATTCACGCCGAACGGCACCACCGGGAGCACGACGACCCGCGCGCCCCGCTCCCACGCGTGCCCCGCCGCCAGCGCGGCGATTCGTTCGGTCTCGATGTTGTCGGTCGTGTAGGGAAGGTGGAAGTTGTGCGCCTCGGTCGCGCCCCACGGAAGCACCGCGACCTCGTAGCGCGCGTCGCGCACCGTCTTCCAGGTCAGCTCGTTCAGGATGTAGGGGCGAAGCGGCAGGGGCGGCATCGGGCACCGTCGGGATCGGGACCCTCGATACTACCACGCCGCACCCGGGAGCGCGCGGCTGCCCTCGCCTGACTCACTTCTGCCACACCGCGTACCCATCGTGGCGCAGCTCCCGCGCCAGCACCTGCTCCATCCGCTGCGCCTCCGCGTAGGGGAGGGGATTGAGCCCGGCGTACAAATCGGGCCGGAGCCGCACGCCGTAGCGCCGCACGTACGCATTGTCCTTGACCCCGTACTTGTGGCGCTCGAACCGGGTCTCGGGGTCGAGCCCCGTCATCCCCACATAAAGAGCCGGCTTGCGAGGGTCATGGTCGGGATTGGCCGTGCGGAACTTGGCGTGCTGGAGCACCGCGGGATCGAGCTCGATCACGTAGACGTGGTGTCGCGCGACCTGCTTCGGCACGCGCACCAATCTCCCGGCCCGCTGGGCCACGCGAGTAGGCGCGTCTAGTGCCGCGCTATACCGCCGCGCGCCACACCAGCTCTTCCCCCGGAGGCGTGCGACCGCGCACTCGGGAGCGCGAGGCTACGCGTTCCCGGCATGGTGGCGCCGGTGCCCGGGGCGAGGCGCGCGCGGGAAACGGTACCTGGCGCCGCGTCGGATGGAGCTGCTGCAACGTTCGCCCGGGCCGTTCCCAACGCCTCCCAGCTCGCGGATCGAGGACGAGATGCTGGGGGCCCGGTCAATGCCGCGGCCGGCACCAGGGCGCCGCGCGACATAGCGCCGCCGCCGCCCTCCCCGGGGCGCACGTCCTCGGCAGCGTTGGGGTTCGACAGGCGTGTGTATTGCACGTGGTGCAGCGGCGCGGTCAGGCTCGAGCTGGCCGCCGGTAGCGGTGAAGACGGTGCAACCAGGCGCCGCACCACGATCGCCCCTCCAGCGTGCGGCGCGAGCGGGCGCTCGAGAACCGCAGGCTCGCCGCGCGCCGGGAGTCGCGCGTGGACGCCGGGGCGGTCATCCGGCAGGCGTTTCCGCGGTGCGATGGGCGCGTTCGAGTGGTCCCGCTTGAGGATTGGGAGCTCTCGCCTCGGCGCCAGCGCCACGGGCCCCACCGTGGGTCGCAAGTTGAGCGCTAAAACGCGTAGCGGGCGCTCCGCCGCTAGCTGCCGGCGCTCCCGCCTGCGTTCGAAGCGGGGCAACCCGAAGCACACGCCGAAGAAGTCGTCACAACCGACGAATGGCGCCGCGACGACGACCTCGGTTCCGATGAACGTGCACGCGACGCACGTGGGGTACGGCGCATAGCCAGGTGCGGATTCCTGCTCGGCGTAGACCGCCGGCGCGACGGTGTACGTCACGAGGTCGTAGTTGAACGTCCCGTCGCCGAGCATGCGCTGCACGATGTCGGTCAGGGCACCTTCCCCATCCGCGCCTCCCCCTCCCCAGGAGGGGACGAGCGCATCGGGGTTCCAATCCGCTTCGCGCACGAACTCGTTGAACCGCACGGGATCGGTTGCGAGCGCGGCGAGGATCATGCCCTGTCCATCCGGCTCGGCGACGACGAACGCCGGACGGTCGCTGGGCCCGCGGATCTCGTACGTTCCCGCTCGGACGAAGGGCGCGCCGGCGGGACTGCTCGGGAAGAGCACGCCGATGCGGCCGTCGGTGCGCCGCTGCAGTACCACGAGGTTGCCATCCGTGACCACCTGGACGTACACGCGGACGGCGGCGCCGCGCACGAGCGGGCTCGGAGCGTCGAGCCACACGTGCACCGGCGGGGAGGTCGTCTGCAACAGCAGCGCGACGAGCGGCACGATCATGGGAGCCGTCTTTCCATCTTACTCGAAACCTACGGGGCTGAGCGGGCGGCGGCAACGTGGCCTCGACCGGACGCGCCTGAACCAGAGCTGAGCTCGGTGCGAGGTAGGGCTGGCCAGCGGTGCGGGGGCGGGGGAGCTGCGTCTCTCCCCTCGCCTCCACACCCGACTCAACTGATCGTGCAGCCCAACGCGGTTAGTGCCCGATCGGATGCGTCTGGGGAAGCGCTTTTCCAATCGAGGTCGCCGCGGCCGAGCACTCGGGGTGCCCGAACCCGCTGGCGCTCACGCCATTCGTGAAATCGTAGATGATATTGTCGTCGCCTGGGTCGGTGCTGGTCGCTTTGTCGGCGACGCCCGCCGGCACGTGGTCGAGCCGGAGATTGTAGCGCATTTTCCAAGCGATGTTATGATCGGCGCACGAGGCGTCACCACTCACGCCGAGGCCGCCGACGAGCTGCCCGTCAGCATCGTACAGCGCCAGGCCGCCGCCGAACACGTTGGTCCCCCCGATCCGCTTCCCCACCATAAAGTCCTTCGGCGTGCCGTAGTCGCCCGCGTCGCCGCCATACGCAACCTCATCGTTGGTCGGGTTGGCTTCCTGGAGGCCGAACAACGTTCCGCCGGGCTGGGTGGCGGCATAGAGGTTGGCCGTCGAGAGGGCGAGATGCGGCAGGCTGAACGCGTTTGCGGTGTTTGCCTTCTGGGCCGCAATCACCCGGCTCCCCGGCCACTGGTCGGTGGCCGTGGCTCCCGTGAACACGACGGCGACCACGAGGCCGTTCCGATCTACCACCGCTGCCCACATGTCCAGGTTGAAGCCGCCGTTGGCCTCACGCCGGGCTGCGACGAGCGCCGCCTTCAGCGGCTCGAAGCCGGCGATCCGGCTGAGGTTCAGATCAACGGTAGGAAGCCCGCTGATGTTGTTGTCGCTGCCGCTGCATGCCGCTACGACGACGAGCGCACACGCGGCAACCCCGAGGTGCAGGCCCTTGGGAGAGGGGAGATGGAGACTGCGCATGGGGAATCCTCCGGTGGTGGGTTGACGTGTTGAGGCGGTTTTCGAACATGCGAAGCACGACCGCCGAGTCACCCTGTTCGGTAGCTCGGCGGTCGTGGGGTCCTTCGTGGCGTATTCGAGAGAGCGTCGCGGAGGAGAGCGAGGACCCGTGGCTTTGCGCCCCCGGCTTTAGCCGGGTTGGCCTTTGTCGCTGGTGTTGTTCCCAAGGGCATATATCACGCAGTCAGTCAGGCGTCAAATCGAGTGGTGGGACAGCTCTACCGGTTTACGCACGGGGGTCAAGCGGGAGAAATTGAGGTAGTGATCACGCACGACACAGATCCGCCGGCCGCGAGAGGCGTGTACCCCATGAAATGGTCCTGGAAGCTCGGCACGGTGGCCGGCATCGGCCTGTACGTCCACGGCACGTTCCTGTTGCTGCTCGGCTGGGTGGGCCTGAGCCACTGGATCGCCGGGGGGAGCGCCGCCGCCGCCCTCGCGGGCGTCGGGTTCGTGCTCGCGTTGTTCGCCTGCGTGGTGCTGCACGAGCTTGGCCACGCGCTCACCGCCCAGCGCTTTGGAATCCGCACCCGCGACATCACGCTGCTGCCGATTGGCGGCGTGGCGCGGCTCGAGCGGATGCCGGACGACCCCCGCCAGGAGGTGGCGGTCGCGCTCGCCGGCCCCGCCGTGAACCTGGTGATCGCCGCGGCGCTCTATCTCTGGCTCTCGCTCTCCGAGACGCTCCGTCCACTCGCCGCGCTCTCCGTCACCGGTGGCCCGGTACTGCAACGCCTCATGGTGGTGAACCTGTCGCTCGCGTTGTTCAACCTGCTCCCCGCGTTCCCCATGGACGGCGGGCGCGTGCTCCGAGCCCTACTCGCGATGCGCATGGACTACACGCGGGCGACGCAGCTCGCGGCCCAGGTCGGCCAGGCCATGGCGTTACTGTTCGGCTTCGTGGGCCTGTTTGCCAATCCGTTCCTCTTGTTCATCGCCTTCTTCGTCTGGATCGGGGCGGCGCAGGAGGCGAGCATGGTGCAGATGCGCTCTGCGCTGGGTGGCATTCCCGTGAGCCGCGCCATGCTGACCGACTTCCAGACGCTCGCGCCCGGCGACCCGGGGAAGCGCGTGCTCGATCTCATCGTCTCCGGCTCCCAGGCGGATTTCCCGGTCGTCGAGGACGGGCGCGTGGTGGGCGTGCTGCTGCGGCGCGACGTGCTCGGCGCCCTGGCGCAGCGCGGGCAGGACTGGCGGGTCGGCGACGTGATGCGGCGGGACTTCGAGGTCGTCGAGGCCGGGGAGATGCTCGAGACGGCGTTCGCGCGCCTGCAACGCTGCGCCTGTCACGCGCTCCCCGTCACGAACCGCGGCGCCCTGGTCGGGCTCGTCACGATGGACAACCTGGGCGAGTTCCTGCTGATCCAGTCGGCGCTGGGGCGCGCGCGCGGGCGCCGCGCTGCATAGCCACGCCTCGCCCGCACCGCGACCGCATGCCGATCCAGGAAGCAGCAAACGCCCGCGCGCCGGTCTCGTTCATTCCTTCGGATACTCCGGAGCAGGGGCCGGAGGACGGCATCGCGTTGTGCCTCTCGGGTGGCGGCTATCGCGCCATGCTGTTTCACCTGGGGGCGCTCTGGCGGATCAACGAGCTGGGACTCCTCCCGCACCTCGCCCGGATCTCGAGCGTCTCCGCGGGATCGATCGTCGCGGCACTCTTGGGCCTCAAGTGGCAATCATTGAGCTTCGACGCCGCGGGCGTCGGCGCGGCCTTCGATGCGGAGGTCGTCGCCCCGGTCCGCGCGCTTGCGAGTCGCACCATCGACCTTCCTGCCATCGTACTCGGGATGCTCCTTCCCGGCGGCGCCAGCGCTCGGATTGCCGCGGCCTATCGCCGCCACGTATTCGGGCGCGCGACGGTGCAAGCGCTGCCCGACTCGCCCCGCTTTGTCATCAACGCCACCGACCTTCAGTCGGGCGTGTTGTGGCGATTCATGAAGCCGTACTCCCGCGACTATCGGGTGGGCGAAATCCCCCACTCCACGGTGGAACTCGCCCGCGCCGTCGCAGCGTCGTCGGCGTTTCCCCCGTTTCTCTCCCCCGCCCGGTTCACCTTCCGGGAGGCGGACTACACGAGGGGCTCAGGCGCAGACCTGCAATACGCCCCTTATACCACAAACGTAGTGCTGGCCGATGGAGGGGTGTACGACAACCTGGGGTTGGAGACCACATGGAAGCGATTCCGCACCGTGCTCGTCAGCGACGCGGCTGGCAAAGTTCAGCCCAGAGCGAAACTCAAGGGGAACTGGATCAGCCAGTCGATTCGTGTGGAGGAGCTCGTCTATGCCCAAGTGGGGACTTTGCGCAAACGGCAACTGATCGCGTCGTACCGTACCAACGAGCGCCAAGGTGCCTACTGGGGGATTGCTTCGGACATCGCCAACTACGCGCTCGCCGACGCGCTGCCCTGCCCGTGGGACCAGACAACCGAGCTCGCGAAGATCCCTACACGCCTCAAGCAGCTGGACGCTGGCGTACAGGAGCGCTTGATCGACTGGGGCTACGGCATCTGTGACGCTGCCCTGCGCAAGCATTTCGATCCGGCATTGCCCAAGACGACGCGGTTTCCGTTCCAACGAGGCGTCTGATGGTTGCTCCGCGCGCGGCGAGGTTCACAGCTCCAGCTCCCACGTCTGCCCGATCAGATCCGCACCGAAGCTGTGGTGGGGCTCTTCCAGTACCAGGCGATACCCTGCCTTCTCGTAGATCTTGCGGGCGGCATGGAGCACGCTGTTCGTCCACAACATGATCTTCCGGTATCCCGCTTGCCGAGCGAACCGCTCGCACTCGTCCACCAACCGCGTGCCGATGCCCAACCCCCGGGCGTTCGGATCGACCAGCAGCAGACGGAGTTGGGCCACTCCCTCGGATTTCTTGACGAGGAACACGGAGCCGACGTTCTCCCCACCCCGCTCGGCGATCCAGCAGCGCTCCCGCTTGGGATCGAGCTCCCGGATGAACTTCGCGACGATTTCGGCGACCAACGCCTCGAACTGCTCGTCCCAGCCGTATTCCTGAGCGTACAGCACGCCGTGCCGCTGGACGACCCAGCCCATGTCGCCCGCGCGGTGCGGCCGGAGCAGGTAGGGGGCCCGCTGGTCGGTCTCGGCGCCGAGCAGGTCTTCGATCGTGTGCAGCGCGGCGACCAAGCGCGACTGTGCGTCCTCGGGCAGAGCCCCCAACATGGCCCCCACTTCGTTGTGAGAGGCCACGTCGATTGTGCCGAAGGCTTTCCTCCCCCGCGGCGTGAGCCGCAAGAGACTGCGTCGCCCGTCGGTCTTGGAGATGTGCTTCGCTAAGAGGCCCCGCTTCTGAAAGCTGCTCAGGATGCGACTCATATAACCTGCGTCGAGCCCGAGTGCTGCGCCGAGATCGGTCGCCGTGGCGTTGGCCTGCTTATGGTGGGCCAGCTCGTAGAGCACGCGCGCTTCGGTCAGCGAGAACGGGCTCTGGAGCAGATGCTCTTGCAGGACCCCGATCTGCTTGGTGTAGAACCGATTGAAACGGCGTACTGCCTCCACGCGCTCTTGTCGCTGCCGCCGCGCCATGGTCGTCTCCCTGGCGGTTGCCGTCTGTCGTTGTCGAACTATACTATTTGGTTGCCGATGTCAAGTATATCTGGCGGGCCCGCGGGCTCTCTTCGGGACACCCCTGTTCACCATGGTGAAGGCTCTCTAGAGGGAATCTCATGACGTCCGACGCGAACGTGCTGGTCCAGGCCGCCGACGCGGCGCAAGCCTTTCTTGCCAGTCTGCCGGACCGCCACGTCGGGGCGCGAGCCACGCTCGCCGAGCTGCGCGCCGGCCTCGGCGGGCTACTGCCGGAAGCCGGCGTCGCCCCGACCGCAGTGATCGCCGACCTCGTGCGCCACGTCGACGCGGGGCTGATCGCGATGCCGGGCCCGCGCTATTTCGGATTCGTGATCGGCGGGAGTTATCCCGTCGCCCTTGCGGCGGACTGGCTCACCGCAGCCTGGGACCAGAACGCGGGGCTCTATGCCGTCTCCCCCGCCGCGGCGGTGGTGGAAGACGTTGCGGCCGGCTGGCTGCGCGCGCTGTTCGGGCTCCCGGAGACCGCCGGGGTCGGGTTCGTCACTGGCGGCCAGATGGCGACCTTTACATGTCTCGCCGCCGCCCGCCACGCCGTGCTGCGGCGCGTGGGGTGGGACGTGGAACAGGACGGCCTGTGCGGTGCTGCTCCGATCACCGTGGTCGTGGGCGAGGAGGCGCACGCCACGATCTTCTCCGCCCTCCGGTATCTCGGCCTCGGCGCCAGGCGGGTGCGGACGGTGGCGGCCGACGGCCAAGGGCGGATGCGGCCCGACGCGCTGCGCGCGACGCTTGCGACCTGCAACGGGCCGACGATCGTGTGTGCGCAGGCGGGAAACGTGAACACCGGCGCATTCGACCCGTTCCCCGAAATCGCGCCGCTCACCCAGGCACGCGGCGCGTGGTTGCATGTAGACGGCGCGTTCGGGTTGTGGGCTGCCGCGAGCCCGGCGTTGCGGCACCGCGTGGCCGGCGTAGAGCTCGCCGATTCGTGGGCCACCGACGCCCACAAGTGGCTCAACGTGCCCTACGATTCGGGGCTCGCCATCGTCGCCGACGCCAGCGCCCACCGTGCCGCCATGTCGGTCACGGCCGCGTACCTGATCCCCGGCTCGTCGGACCAACGCGACCCGCTGGACTGGACGCCCGAATTCTCGCGGCGCGCGCGCGGCTTCCCGATCTACGCGACGCTGCGCGCGCTCGGCCGTCAGGGCGTGGCGCAGCTGATCGAGCGCTGCTGCGCCCTCGCACGCCGCATGGCTGAGCGACTCGCCGCGGCCCCCCGCGTGACGGTGTTGAACGACGTGGTGTTGAACCAAGTGCTGGTGCGGTTCCAGCCTCCCCCGGCAGGCGACGCCGATGCGTTCACCCGCGCGGTGGTCGAGCGCGTCCAGCGCGACGGCACCTGCTGGCTCAGCGGCACCACGTGGCAAGGGAAAGGGGCGATGCGGATTTCGGTGTGCAACTGGTCGACGACCGAGGCAGACGCCGACCGCTCGGTCGCTGCCATCCTCCGAGCGGCGGGAGAAACCTCTTAGCCTCAGCTCTTCGGTGGGGCTAGCCGCTCCCCGTCACGCTGTTTGGCGAGTAGTCGTTCCGCGAAGTCCACGCGTTCTTCCAGCTCGCCGAGCCGTCGCTGCACGTCCTCTAGTTCGCCCAGCCTGCTCCGCAGCTCGTCGACCTCGCCGAGTCTGCCCTCCAGGTCACCGACCATCTGCCCCAGGTCGCGCCTGGAGACCTTCCCGCGGGGTCGGGGCACTACATGCTCACCGGCCAGTAACCGTTTCAACGCCCCGCCAAGGGAGCCCGCCAGGATGATGACGCCCACCCCGACCGCCCACGCGGGTATTTCGATTCCGAACATGCACCGTCTCCTTACGCCCAGACCATTGCTGGACCGAGTGCTAGGTAATCTTAAGGTCGGGGCAGGGGAGACACTACTGGGCTCAGGTGAGGATCCCGCGCATGGAGCAGGCGGACATGGCACGACTCGTGGTCTGCTCCCGTTTAGTTCGGCGCGTGCACGCGCGGGCTGCCGTAGTCACGGTTGCCCCCGAGGGTCGGCCCGGAGGCATTCAGCCCGCCGCGCGTGTTGTCGATGCG
>WNFX01000805.1_pt1 | contig 32058 bp, 31 predicted proteins | sample 5400111 | NCBI WGS metagenome assembly WNFX01 (sample SAMN13153363, study PRJNA577476) | soil metagenome | isolation source: 40 cm soil or saprolite under grassland replicate 1 | place: USA:California | collected 2016-06-15 | reverse complement strand
TGCCTCGCGAAACATCCCGACGACCGCTATGCCAACGCCGCCGAGCTCCGTGCCGATCTCGATGAGGTCGAGCAGAAACGCCGTCCCACCGTCTCGCTCGGCGCGGCGCCGATGGGCACGACACAGCGGGAGGCGATCACCGAGCCCCCCACCAATCGCCGCACATGGCTGGTGATTGCCGGAACGGCCGTCGGACTGCTGTTGCTGATCGGCCTGGTCGTGAAGCTTATGCGCTGAAAACCTTACGGATGGCGCTGACAATCCTAGTGAACAATCCGGGAGCATGGAGCGGGGAGCTGGGAGCAGTAACTAATCCTTCTACGATTTGCCGCAGTTCCGGTTCGTATCGCTTCGGGAATGGCCGTTCCGCAAGTCGTACTCCGAAACCTGGCTTCTCGCCGTTAGCAGACAATTCAACGATGCCCGGGTGCGCCCGCTCGATGATCTCCATAAGGGGCCGTAACTGCTCCCGGCTCCCCGCTCCCCGCTCCCCGTAGTACGCCGCCGCCACCACCGTCACCACACGTTCTGCCGACACCCGCCCGGCGAGAAAGCCGGTGAGGACGTCGTTAACGGAAGAGGCGGAGGACATCGTTGCCGAGCGCAACCACCATGATGGCCAGCACCACGAGCCGATAAATGGCTTCGGCGATCAGGAACATCGCATGCCCACCATCCAGCACGGGAATCGGCAGCAGGTTCAGCACGGCGAGGCTGACGGAGAAGAACGCGAGGAAGCTCAAGAACCAGTCGAGCCCGAGCCGCGCCGCCTGGCCCGACATCTGGGCAATCGCAATGGGCCCGCCCAGCTCACGCGCCGAGGACTGACCCGTCACGAGACGCTTCACCGATGTCACGACGACGCCGACCTGCCCCACCGTTTGCCCGGCACCCAGCGCCACCGCGCTGCCGAGGCTGACCGGCACTCGCACGGTGGGCCGATTCAAGTAGGCGCCGATCACGCCGAAGTGCGCGCCCGCCGAGTCCTTGGCCTCCGGCGTGATCGGGATTTGCGTCACACGATCGCCGCGCAGCACCGTGAACACCAGCGGTTTCCCGGGGTTCGCGCGGATCCGACTGACCATGTCGGACCATGCCGTGATGGTGTCCGCGCCGACGCGCACCACGATGTCGCCGCCCTTGAGCCCCGCGCGGTGGGCGGGCTGGCCCAGCTCCAACGGTCCGATGCGCGGTGGAAACAGCGGCACCACGGCACGCACGATCGCATAGCGCGCGGTGGTGTCGCGAGCGACGTGCAACACGAGCGGCTCGGGCCGCCCGGCGACCCGCAGGCGCAACTCCGCCGGACCGGCGACGACCAGGTCCTCGAATTGGTCCCACGTCTTGAGCGAATCGCCGTTGACGTGTGTGATGCGGTCGCCGCGCCGCAGGGTGCTCAACCGCTCCGCGCCCGGCGGGAGCGCCGCCACCTCCACCGAGTCGACCGGCAGCACGGCCGGACGCGGCGCCCCCGCAATCGCGGCGAGGCCGGTGTAGATCGTGAACGCGAGGACCAGATTCATCGTGACACCGGCGAGAATCACGGCCATCCTGGCCCAGAGCGGCTGCTTGTCGAAGGTGCGCGCCGGATCGATCGGGGTGTCCGCCTTCCCGCCTTCCAGCTCGCCCGCCATTCCCTCTTCTTCCAGGCCGGCCATCTTCACGTAGCCGCCCAGCGGAATCCACGACACCCAGTACTCCGTTTCGCCGCGGCGCCACGCGAGCAGCGGCCGTCCGAAGCCGAGCGAAAAGCGCAGCACCTGGACGCCCACCGCCTTGGCGACGAGGAAATGCCCCAGCTCGTGCACGAAGATCAGCACGCCGAGCACGATGATGACCGAGACGATGTTCAGCATGCGGCCCCCCCCGCCCCCCTCCCGGCCTCCCGCGCGAGCCGCCGTGCCTCGGCGTCGGCGGCGAGCACGCTGTCGAGCGACCCGGCATCACCCGGACGACCCTGCTCCACCACGCGCTCGATGATCTCGGCGATCCGGCCGAACGTGATGCGCTCTTCGAGGAACAGCTGCACGGCGACCTCGTTCGCTGCATTGAACATGGCGGGAGCGGTGCCCCCGGCGCGCGCCGCTGCGCGGCCCACGGCGTAGGCAGGGAACCGGTCCGGCTGCACCGCTTCAAAGGTGAGGGTTCCGGCGGCCACCGGGTCGAAGCGCCGCACCCCCTGGTCCGGTACCCGTTCCGGATACGTGAGCGCGTACAAAATGGGCAGCTCCATCGAGGGGAATCCGATCTGCGCCAGCACCGAGCCGTCCACGAACTCCGCGAAACCGTGGATCACGGACTGGGGGTGAATAACCACGTCCACATGATCATAATCGACGTCGAACAGGAAATGCGCTTCAATGACTTCGAGCGCCTTGTTGACCAGCGTCGCTGAATCGACCGTGATCTTCTTGCCCATCGTCCAGGTCGGATGCTTGAGCGCTTCCGCGACGGTCGCGCGTGACACACGCTCGTGTTCCCAGGTGCGGAATGGTCCGCCGGAGGCGGTGAGGATCAGGCGATCCAACTCGGTTGGCCGGCGGCCCGCAACGCACTGCAGCACCGCGCTGTGCTCGGAGTCCACGGGGACGATTTCTCCACCGCCCTCCCGCGCCGCCCGGGCAACCAGCTCACCCGCCATGACCAGCGTTTCCTTATTCGCGAGCGCGACGCGCTTGCCGGCGCGCAGGGCCGCGAGCGTGGCCTCGAGGCCCGCGGCGCCGACGATCCCGTTCACGACGATTTTGACGTCGGGATGGGTCGCGGCTTCGACAAGACACGCGGTGCCGCCGTTTCCGCTCCCTGTTCCGTGCTCCGTGCTCCCATTGACCAGCCCCACAAATGCCGGTTTCCATTCCGCGGCCTGCTGGGCGAGCAGCTCCTTGTTGGAATGTCCCGTGATGGCGACGACACGAAACCGCTCCCGTTGACGCGCGAGCACCTGGAGCGTCGAGCGGCCGATCGAACCGGTGGATCCGAGGATCGCGATCCCGACGCTCATATCACCCCAAACACGCGGTACAGCCCTGCAGCCGTTGGAATCACGAAGTACAGAGAATCGAGCCGATCGAGCACGCCACCGTGTCCCGGGATCAGGGTGGACGAATCCTTGAGGCCGGCTTCCCGCTTGAACAGCGATTCCGCGACGTCACCGACCTGCGCGACGATCGACACGGCAAGGCCGAACAGCAGCAGCTGGCCATCGGTGAAATGCCATCCCTCACGATTGAGCACAAACTTGCCGAGCGCGAGTGCCACGATGATGCCGCCCAGCGTCCCGCCGACTGCGCCGGCGTGCGTCTTGTTCGGGGACAGCACCGGCGCCAGCCTGGGCCCGCCAACCCGCGTGCCTACCGCCATCGCTGCCGTATCGCAAATCCAGGTGATCACGAGCGGAAACACCGTGAGGAGAACGTAGGCACGGGGTCGGTTCGCTGCATTGGTGCCGTGGCGGATCGCGATCAAGAACGCCAGCATCGCCGACGCGTACAGGCTGCCGAACAGGGTGATCGCGACGCTCGCCAGTGGCCGGCCGGCGGGTCCGCGCCGCGCCATCGCAATCCCCAGCGCCACCATCAGCCAGATCGCGCCCAGATAGAGCGCCGGCTCCGCGAACCGCGTCTCCGAGCCTTTGGCCCAGTAGGCGAGCAACGGGATCGCGCCCGCGGCGAGCCAGCCGGTGCGCTCGAGCGGCTCGATCCCCTGGCGGCGGGCGAAATCATAGATCTCGCGCGCGCCGAGGATGCCGAGCACGGCGAGCGTCGCGGCAAGTATCCAGCCGCCCACCCAGATGATGCCCACGGCCAGCGGAATGGCGACCGCCGCCACCGCGATGCGCTGCACCAGGTTTTGGGAGAGGAAGGCGGGAGGCATCAGGACGCGGTGACTTTGCCGAACCGCCGGTCACGGCGCTGGTAATCGAGGATCGCGTCCAGCAGAGTGCGCCGGCTGAAGTCCGGCCACAACACCGGCGTGATGTACAGCTCAGTGTAGGCGAGCTGCCACAGCAGAAAGTTGGACAGGCGCTGCTCACCCGACGTCCGGATCAGCAGGTCGGGATCGCCCCAGGGCGCCGTGTAGAGCTTGGCGCGGATCGCTTCTTCGTCGATGTCCTCGAGCCGCTTCGTGCCCTTGAGCACTTCCTCCGCGAGCAGGCGCGCCGCCCGCGCGATCTCGCCGCGCGACGAGTACGAGATACACAGATTGAGCGACAGTTTCTGGCCCCCCGCCGTCTCACGCTCCACGCGCTCGACCGCCGCTCGACCCCCCGGTGTCAGCCGAGTGCGGTCGCCCAGCACGTGCACGCGCACGCCCTGGCCTTTCAGTTCGGCGACTTCTTTCGCGATGTACTCCTCGAGCAGGTCCATCAGCGCAGAGATCTCGGGCGCGGGCCGGTTCCAGTTCTCGTCGGAGAACGCGAACAGCGTCAGCACCTCGACGCCGGCATCGATCGCCCCCTCGACCGCCTCCCGCACGGCCTTCATCCCGGCCCGATGGCCGAACGGCCGAGGCAGCCGGCGTTCGCTCGCCCAGCGGCCATTGCCGTCCATGATGATCGCCACGTGGCGGGGAATCGGACCGGGCAGCATCAGACTTCCATGATCTCCGCTTCTTTGGCCTTCACCGCCGCGTCCACGGCCTTGAGATGATCGTCGTGCGTCTTCTGTACTTCTTTCTCGGCATGCTTCTGATCATCGGAAGAGACGTGCTCCGTCTTCTTGATCCGGTTCATCGTCTCCGTGCGCGCGTGGCGGATGGCGACGCGGCCTTCCTCGGCGAACTTGTGCACGACCTTCACCAGCTCTTTGCGGCGTTCTTCGGTCAACGGCGGAATCGGGATGCGGATGATATTGCCGTCGTTCGAGGGCGTCAGGCCGAGGTCCGAGGCGAGGATGCCCTTCTCCACCGCCTTCAGCAGCCCTTTGTCCCACGGCTGCACGGTGAGCAGCTTCGGCTCCGGCGCCGCGACGCTCGCCACCTGTGTCAGCGGCATCTCATTCCCATAGGCTTCGACGCGGACCAGATCGAGCAGCGCCGTGGTCGCCTTGCCGGTGCGGACGGTGGAGAATTCGCGCTTCACGGCTTCGACCGCCTTATCCATCAGCTGCTTGGCATGCTTGACGTGATCGTTCAGCGGAGTCATTGGACGATCGTGCCGACGCGCTCTCCGGCCAGGACTCTGGCCGTCGCACCGGGCTGGTTGATGTTGAATACCACGATGGGGAGCTTGTTCTCCTTGCACAACCCGAAGGCGTTGGCGTCCATCACCGCATAGCCCTTCACCAGCGCTTCCTGAAACGTCAGCGTCGGCAGGAACTTGGCTGCCGGGTCCTTCTTCGGATCGGCGGTGTAGACGCCGTCGACGTTGGTCGCCTTGAGAATCACCTGCGCTTCCATCTCGAGCGCCCGCAGGACCGCCGCCGTATCGGTCGAGAAATAGGGATTGCCCGTGCCGCCCGCGAAGATCACCATGCGGCCTTTCGACAGGTGCCGCAACGCGCGCCGCCGGATGTAGGGCTCAGCCAGCTCTTCCATGCGGATCGCCGTCATCACGCGCGTGTCGACGCCCTTCTTCTCGAGGATGTCCTGCAGCGCCAGCGCATTGATGACGGTCGCGAGCATTCCCATGTAGTCGGCCGAGACACGATCCATGCCCTGCTGGCTCGCCGCGGTGCCCCGCAGGATGTTGCCGCCGCCGATCACCAATCCCAGCTGCACGCCGGTGGCTGCGACCTGCTTCAATTCGTCCGACAACCGCTCGATGACGCCGAAGTCGATGCCCGAAGCGCGCCCACCCGCGAACGACTCCCCCGACAGCTTGAGGAGCGCGCGCGAGTAGGCGAGCTTCGCCATTTAGTTGCCCCCGAGCTCGAGTCGGGCAAACCGACGGATGCCGACTTTTTCACCCGTCTTGCCCGACAGCTCCTTGACGAGCTCGCCCACCGTGCGCTTGTCGTCCTTCACGAACTTCTGCTCGAGCAGCACACGCTCCTCGTAGAACTTCCGCATCATGCCGTCGACGATTTTGGCGCGGATGTTCTCGGGCTTCTTCTGCTCGGCGACCTGTGACTCGTACACCTTGCGCTCGCGCGCGACCAGCTCGGCCGGCAGATCCTCGATCCGCACGGCGAGCGGGTTGGTCGCGGCGATGTGGACGGCGATGTCTTTCGCCAGGGCCTTGAAGTCCTCGGTGCGCGCGACGAAGTCCGTCTCGCTGTTCAGCTCGACGAGCACGCCCACCGATCCGTCGAAATGGACGTATGAGCCGATCACGCCTTCGGACGCCTCACGCCCGGCGCGCTTATCGGCCTTCGCTGCGCCCTTCGTCCTGAGGACGTCGACGGCCTTTTCGAGGTCGCCGTCCGTTTCCTCGAGCGCCTTCTTGCAGTCCATCATGCCCGCGCCCGTGCGGGCACGGAGCTCGGCAACGAGCTTTGCGGGAATCTCTTTCACGGACGCCATTCCTCACTCCTCATAAAAACGCCGCCCTCGCGCCGTGAAGCCCGGGGGCGGCGGTCGGTGGTGCAGCTTCCGGAGTTGTTACGACTCGCCCCCGCTTACGGGTTCCACCGGGGCCGGCGTTTCCTCGGTCTTCAGCCGGGCGGCGATCGCCTCCGGCTTCGGCCGCCGCTTGCGCCGCGCCGGCCGCTTCTTGCGATCGCCATCCACGTCTGCTTCACCCGTCTCGGTCGAATAGGTCGTGCCTTCGCCCTCTTCGCCCGTGCCCGTGTCCCGCAGCGGCATCTGGCGCCGCGCTTCGGCGATCACGTCGGAAATCGCATTCGTGATCAGCGAGACCGCCCGGATCGCGTCGTCGTTGCCGGGAATCGGCACGGTGATCAGATCGGGGTCGGCGTTCGTATCGACGATCGCCACCACCGGGATCCCGAGCTTGTTGGCCTCGGCGACCGCGATGCGCTCCTTCTTCGCGTCCACTACGAACAGCGCGCCGGGCAGGCGGCCGAGGTTCTTGATACCCGAGAGGTTCTTATCGAGCTTGCCGCGCTCGCGGTCGAACAGCAGCTGCTCCTTCTTGGTGTAATTCGTGAAGTCGCCGTCCGCTGCGCCCTGCTCCAGCTCCTTGAGCCGCTTGATCTGCTTCTTGATCGTCTGGAAGTTCGTCAGCGTGCCGCCGAGCCAGCGCTCCGTGACATAGAACGCGCTGCAGCGCTTCGCTTCCGCCTCGAGGATGCCCTTCAACTGCTTCTTCGTGCAGACAAAGAGCACCCCTTCGCCCTTCAAGACGACATTGCGCAGGAGCTCCTGTGCAACCTCGATCTGACGCAGCGTCTTCTGCAAATCGATGATGTAGATGCCGGAGCGTTCGGCGAAGATGAACCGCCGCATCTTGGGATTCCAGCGGCGGGTCTGATGGCCGAAATGCACACCTGCTTCCAACAATTCCTGCAACTGAGGCTGCGCCACGCTATCCCTTTCCTGGGTTTGACCGCCGCCACCGTCTTCTCTCAATCCACCCCGAAGGGACCCAGACTGAGATCGGGTGACGTGTGTGATTTTTAGTCATCGGTTATCGGTAATCGGTACTGATGACCGATAACCGATGACCGATTACCTCTTCGAGAACTGGAACCGCTTCCGCGCTCCCGCCCGGCCCGGCTTCTTCCGCTCCACGGCGCGCGGATCGCGCGTCAGGAGGCCCTGCTCTCTCAGCTTCTTGCGATGCCGGTCATCCGCGAGCACCAGCGCCCGGGCGATCCCCAGCCGCATCGCGCCGGCCTGGCCGGTGAGCCCACCGCCAACCACGCGCGCCTTCACGTCGAACGCGCCCAGCGTGTCGGTCGCCGTGAACGGCTGCTGAATGTGCGACACGAGCGAGGGCCGGGGGAAATAGTCGCCCAGCGTCCGCCCGTTGATGCTCCACTTGCCCGAGCCGGGCGTCAAATACACGCGCGCGATGCCGAGCTTGCGGCGTCCGATCGCATGCCAGCGCAGCTCCGGTGTGATGCCGCTGCTCATTTCGACTCCCCCCCCACGGCGACGAGCGGCGTCGGCTGCTGCGCCGCGTGCGGATGCTCCGGACCGGCGTACACCTTCAGCATCTGCTTCACGTGCTGGCGCGACAACGTCGTCTTCGGCAACATCCCCCACACCGCCTTCTCGATGACGCGCTCGGGAAACTTGCCGAGCAGTTTCCGCACCGGCGTGAAGCGCTCGTGCCCCATGTAGCCGGTGTGCCGGAAGTAGCGCTTCTGCTCGACCTTGCGGCCCGTCAGCTGCACCTTCTCGGCGTTGATGACGATGACGAAATCTCCGCCGTTGACGTGCGGCGTGAACGTCGGCTTGTGCTTGCCACGCAGGATCTGCGCGATGCGGCTGGCAAGGCGGCCCAGCGGCTGCTCGGCCGCGTCGACCAACCACCAGCGACGCTCGATATCCTGCGGCTTCAACGTGTACGTCTTCATGCCCTGGTTAGCCCTGGATTTTGGCAGACGCGAACTCTAACCGAGGCGTAAGGCTCTGTCAACCCGAGGGTTGCGAGGGTTGGGGAGAAAGTGTCACGAGCGGTGCGCCCTTTTCGACACGGTCCCCCGCGCTGACGTGGATCTGCTCGACAATGGCGTGATGCGAGGCCCGCAACTCGTTCTCCATCTTCATCGCCTCGACAACCACCAACCCCTCGCCGGCCTCTACAACCTGGCCCGCACTCACTTCGACGCGCACAACAAGGCCGGGCATGGGAGCTTTCACGACGCCGCCGGCGGCGGCCTTCCGGCCCTGTCCCGTGAGTGCCTCGATCTGCCGGGAGCGGTCGTCCTGGACTTCGATTTCAAACCGCTCCCCGGCGGCACCGAGTGCCCAGCGGGGGGGCCGACCGTCGAGCTGCTGGCAGGCGACCGTCCAGGAGTCTTTGCCCAGCAGCAGATGGATGAGGGGGGTGCCGGGTATGGCCGCCCAATGCGCCTCCAGCCGTTCACCGTCGACCGTGACTGCGCCACCGTCGATGTCGATGACGTAGGTGCGGGACCGGAGAGTGACATGATACTTCATGCTGCTTCCAGCACGGCGACCGTCTCCACGTGCGCCGTCTGCGGGAAGAGATCGAACGCGCGTACCGCCGTCGTCTGATAATTGACGTTGAGCCGTTGTAGATCACGGGCGAGCGTCGCCGGATCGCACGAAATGTACGCGAGCCTCGAAACCGGCTCCGACGTGAGCCGCAGCGACACGTCCCAATGCAGGCCGCCGCGCGGCGGGTTGACGACGACGGCGTGCGGCGCCGGCAGACTCGGCAGGACATCCTCGGCACGCGCCGCGATGAACCGGGCCGCCGGCAGCCTGGTGCGCCCCCACGTCACCGCCTTTTCATCCGCGTCCACGCTCACCACGCTCGCGCCACGCTCCACGAGCAGCGCCGCGGTGTCACCGATGCCGCCGTAGAGGTCCCAGACCGTCTGGCCGCGCACGTCGCCGAGCTGCTCCACTGCCCAGCGGCGCGCCAGAATCCCCATGCCCGGGTTCACCTGCTCGAACGCGGTCGCCGGAAACCCCGTTGCCGGTCCGGCGACCACGCGCGCCGCCCCGTCCACGGGCTGCCACCAGCAGATGATCTCGCCGTCGACCGAGCTCTCGAGCGCCCGACGCAGCTCGTCGGCGTTGAGCCACGGCTCGCCCGCGGACTCTGCGATGATGTGGCGGCGCTCCTCGCGATCGAGCCGCAACGTGAGTCGCGTCAGCGGTTGCGGCAGCATGGCCAGCTTGCCGCGCAGCTCCCGCCACAGCGCCATCAACCGGAAATCGGTGATATGACAATCGGCGAGGGGGAAAACGAAACTCGCGCGGTCGTAGGGATGTAAGCCGACCGTCGTTTTCGCCTCCATCGAGATCTTCGATCGATACCGCCACTCTTCGAGCGCTTCGACGATTTCGGGGTCCGCGATCTTCAGCTTCCCAATCCGCCGCAGCGTATCACCCACGATCGCGCGCTTCGCGGCGAGCTGGGCGTCGTACGCGAGGTGCTGCAGCTGGCAGCCGCCACAGTGATCGTGGACGTAATGGGGGCACGGCGGCGCCACCCTGGCAGGGCCCGAACTGACGATCTCGCCCAACTCTGCTCGAGCAAAGTTGCGATGCCGTTGCAGCGACCCCTCTCGCAGCCGAATGCGATCACCCGGCGCGGTGCGCGGCACGAAGACGACGCGGCCGTCACTCAACCGTCCCACGCCGTCCCCGCCGACTGCGATGCCCGTGATGGTCACGATGTCGGTCACTCGAGACCATCTCGCAATGCATCGAGACGGGCTGCCTGCAGCCATCCGGTCGACTGCGGCGCTCGGGCGGTCGAAAGGCCAGGCGGCGGTCGGTCGCGATGCTCATCCATCATCAGCGCCCCCGCCACCGCGAGCGCCCGTTCGACCCCGCTGCGGGGCGGTGCGGCGAGCACTCGCGCGCCGGCGCGCTCGAGATAGTTGATGTCGATCTCGCCCTTGAGAAACTCGCTGTCGTCCAAGACGCGCAGATGGAATGGCTGGCTGGTGGGCAGGCCCACGACGACGAGCTCGCGCAACGCCCGGCGCATGCGCTGCACCGCGATCTCGCGCGTCTCACCCCAGGTGATGAGCTTGGCGAGCAACGGGTCATAGAACAGCGTCACGTCGTTCCCCGCCTCCACACCCGAATCCCAGCGGACGCCCGGCCCGCTCGGCACGCGCAGGTACTGCAAGACGCCGGTCGCGGGAAGAAAATCATTGAAGGGATCTTCCGCCGTGATGCGGCATTCGATCGCGTGACCGCGCGGGTGCAGCTGGCCGCCGGGGCCCGCCGCGCCGTGCACGCGCATCGGCTGCCCGGCCGCGATGCGCAGCTGCTCGCGCACCAGATCCACGCCGTACACCAGCTCCGTGACCGGATGCTCGACCTGAATCCGCGTATTCATCTCGAGGAAGTAGAACTCGCCCGAGGGGGTGAGCAGAAACTCGATCGTGCCCGCGCTGATGTAGCCCACCGCCCCGGCGGCGGCGGTCGCCGCTTCCGACAGGCGGCGGCGCAGGGCCGGAGATACGGCAACCGACGGCGATTCCTCGATGAGCTTTTGATGCCGCCGCTGAATGCTGCATTCCCGCTCGCCGAGCGCCACGACGCGGCCGCGATGGTCGGCGAGAATCTGAATCTCGATGTGACGCGGCCGTTCGAGATACTTCTCGACGTACATGCTGCCGTCGCCGAACGCCTTCTGGGCTTCGCGCCGCGCGGCGTGGAATCCGGCCTCGACCTCCGACTCGGCGCCGACGCGCCGCATGCCCTTCCCGCCCCCGCCGGCCACGGCCTTGAGCATGACCGGAAAGCCGAGGCGCTTCGCCTCGCGACGCGCCTCGACGGGATCGCGCAGCGGCGCCGCGGTTCCCGGGACGACCGGCACTCCGGCGGCCTGCATGCGGCGCCGCGCCTCGGTCTTGTCCCCCATGGCGCGAATGGCGGCGGCGGGCGGGCCGACGAACACGAGTCCCGCCTCCGCGCAGGCGTCGGCGAAGGCGGCGCGCTCCGACAGGAATCCGTAGCCGGGATGGACCGCCTGGCACCCGGTGGCGCGTGCCGCCGCGATCAGCTTGGGGATGGCGAGATAGGATTCCGCGGAGGGCGCGGGGCCGAGCGGCACCGCGGCGTCGGCATCGCGGACGTGCGGGGCGAGACGGTCAGGCTCGGAATAGACCGCGACGGCCTCGAGACCCTCCTCGTGGCACGCGCGGATGACACGCACCGCAATCTCGCCGCGGTTCGCGACCAGCACCCGCTTCAGCGACACCCGACCTCAGACCCCAGATCGAACGCCTCGATAGCCTTACACAGCGCGCCGACATTGCCGGCCGCGCGCCGGTACAGCGCGATGGCCGGCGGGCCCCACGTTCCGTGCTCGTCGATCGACAGCTTCAGTGCCGCAAACACGAAGTCCTGGGCGGGGACGCGATCCGCTTTCGTTTCCTTGCCGGTCACCCACACCAGGGGGCGTTTGTTCCATTTCACCTCCCGCTCCGCAGGCGGGCGCTCGAAGCCCATGCTCGCGCACACCGCACGCGACTGGCTCAGGGCACGCACCGAGCGCTCGCGTGTTTTCAACTCGTGCAGCACGCGGTTGCGCAACACACTGTCGCCGCGCCAGCGGTCCATCGGGACGATGACGAGATCGGGCCGGAGCCCGCGCGAAAACCGCAGGTACCAGGCGGCCTGGGTGTCGGTTTCGCCGGCGGTGAACAGGATGCCCTGATGCGGGCAGGCCCGCAGCAGATTCTCGCCCAGCTCCTCCAGCACCGGCGGCAACCGCAGTTCTTCAGGCAGGGTGTGCCACGTGAGCGTCGCCGCGGTGCTGCCCGCCGATTCCCAATCGACGTACGCCCGCTCGCCCAGCGCGTAGATGCGGAAGACGCGGGCGGAATCGGCGGTACGCGTGCCGGCGCTCCAGCGCGCCGACCGCTCGAACGCCAGCTGCGCCGTGTCGAGCATCGCGTGGGCCCAGACCGTGTCCACGGGCACCGGCTTCTTGTGGACGTGATACTCCACGCCGCGCTGCAGGTACGCGCGCCCCAGCTCCAGCCACGCCGGCCCGTCCGTCGAATCCGCGTTGAGGCGGGCCCACAGCCCGGCGCGCACCGAATCTGGCGGCGGCGCCGGGCTTTGCACGAGCAGGAGTCCAAGGACCGCCTTAGAGAGGAATGTTCCCATGCTTTTTGGGCGGGTTCTTGGCGCGCTTCGTCTCCAAGGTCAGCAGTGCCTCGATCAGACGCGGGCGCGTGTCACGCGGATCGATGATGTCATCAAGATAGCCGCGGGCGGCCGCCTGGTAGGGATGGGCGAACTTCTCGCGGTATTCGTTGGTACGCTCCTCGCTGGCCTCTCCTTTATAGAGGATCTCCACCGCTCCTTTCGGGCCCATCACGGCAATCTCGGCGGTCGGCCAGGCGACGTTGTAGTCGCCGCGGATGTGTCTGGAGCTCATGACGTCATAGGCGCCGCCATAGGCTTTGCGCGTGATAACGGTGAGCTTCGGCACCGTCGCCTCGCAGTAGGCGAACAACAGCTTCGCGCCATGCTTGATGATACCCCCGTGCTCCTGCGCCACCCCCGGCAGAAACCCGGGGACGTCCTCGAAGGTCACGAGCGGAATGTTGAAGGCATCGCAGAAGCGAATGAAGCGCGCGCCCTTGAGCGAGGCGGCGATGTCGAGCACGCCAGCGAGGGCCGCCGGCTGATTCGCGACGATCCCCACCGGCCGTCCTGCCAGTCGCGCGAAGCCGACGATCAGGTTGTTGCCGTAGTCGGTCTGTACTTCGAGAAACACGCCGCCGTCGACGACGCGCTTGAGCACGTCATGCATGTCGTACGGCTTCGCGGGCTCGTCGGGCACGACGTCAAGCAGGGCTTCGTCGCGGCGGTCGGGCGGATCGTCGGATGGGCGGACGGGCGGATTGTCGAGATTGTTGCCGGGGATGAACCCCAGCAAGGTGCGAATCGCGGTGATCGATTCGAGCTCCGAGTCGTGCACGAAATGCGCGATCCCCGACGTCGCGCCGTGCACGTCCGCGCCGCCCAGCTTCTCGAAATCCACTTCCTCGTGCGTCACGGTCTTCACCACGTTGGGCCCGGTCACGAACATGTAGGAGATGCCGCGCACCATGAAGATGAAGTCGGTGATGGCGGGACTGTAGACGGCGCCGCCGGCGCAGGGACCCAGGATCGCGCTGATCTGCGGTACCACGCCCGACGCGAGCGTGTTGCGCAGGAAGATGCCGGCGTAGCCGCCGAGAGACGCGACGCCCTCCTGGATGCGCGCGCCGCCCGAATCGTTGAGCCCCACGACGGGCGCGCCGTTCTGCACGGCGAGGTCCATCACCTTGCAGATCTTCTCGGCGTGCGCCTCGGACAATGAGCCGCCGAAGACCGTGAAGTCCTGCGAGAAGACGTAGACGAGGCGTCCTTCGACCCGCCCCCAGCCCGTCACGACGCCGTCGCCGAGCACTTTTTGGTCGGCGAGTCCGAAATCCGTCGCGCGATGCGTGACGAAGCGGTCGAGCTCGACGAACGTACCGGGGTCGAGCAGCACATCGAGCCGCTCGCGCGCCGTCATCTTGCCTTTCTTGTGTTGAGTTTCGATGCGCTCGGAACCGCCACCCTGCTCGGATTCGGAACGCTTTTGCTGCAGGAGCTCGAGTTTCTCGCGCATGCTCATGGTGCGGGAATCTAGAACTGGAAACGAAAGGGGGACAGGATCTACGCGTCTAGGTTTTCCATGTCCTCGGTTGGTGGTGTTGGGGCAGGAACCGGAATGATGTCATCCTTCGGGAATCCAGTAGCGGCGAGGACGATTCTGTGGTGGATGGGATCCACCTCGAGAACCTTCAGTTCCACAGCCTGGCCTTCCTTCACCGCATCCCCCGGCTGCTGAATGTCGGGAATGCCGAGCTGCGACATCGGCACGAATCCCTCGATGTCACTGCCCAGATCGACCACGACACCCTTGTCCATCAATCGCATGACGCGCCCACGCAGCTCAGTGCCGACCGGATACGTCTCACCGATGCGCAGCCACGGATCTTCCTGCGCCTGCTTGAGGCCGAGCGAAATCCGCTTGTTCTCCGCGTCGACGTTGAGAATCAGCACGTCGACTTCGTCGCCCTTCTTCACGACTTCCGACGGATGCTGCACGCGCTTGGTCCACGACATGTCGGAGATGTGGATCAGCCCGTCGATGCCCGGCTCGATCTCGACGAACGCGCCGAAGGAGGTGAGGTTGCGCACCTTGCCGCGGAGCCGCGTGCCCACCGGATACTTCTGTGGCAGCGCCATCCACGGGTCCTGCTCCGTCTGCTTCATGCCGAGCGAGACCTTTTCTTCGGTCTCGTCGACTTTGAGCACCACCGCTTCGATCGATTCGCCGATTGACACGAGCTTCGACGGATGCCGCACGTTGCGCGTCCAGCTCATCTCGGAGATGTGCACCAGGCCTTCGATGCCCGGCTCCAACTCGACGAACGCACCGTAATTCGTGATCGACACGACTTTGCCCTGCACGCGCGTGCCGACCGGATACTTCGCCGCGACGTTCTGCCACGGATACGGCTGCAGCTGCTTCAGGCCGAGCGAGATGCGCTCGCGCTCCCAATCGATGTCGAGGACTTTCACCTCGAGCTCCTGGCCGATCTGCACCATCTCGGACGGGTGCGACACGCGGCCGTAGCTCATGTCGGTGATGTGCAGCAGGCCGTCGACGCCCCCGAGGTCGATGAACGCGCCGAAGTCGGTGATGTTCTTGACGACGCCTTTGCGGACCTGGTTGACCGACAGCTCTTTCATCAGGACGTCGCGCTTGGTCTTGCGCTCGGCCTCGAGCAGCACGCGGCGCGACACGACGATGTTGCGGCGGCGCTTGTTCAGCTTGATGATCTTGAACTCGAAGCTCTGGCCGAGCAGCTCGTCGATATTTGGAACGCGCCGCAGCGCGATCTGGCTGCCAGGCAGGAACGCATCGACGCCCATCAGATCGACGACGACGCCGCCCTTGATCTTCTTCACGAGCGTGCCGGTGACGCCTTCGTCCTTCTCGTGCGCTTCGCGGATCCGCTCCCAGACGCGCATGAAATCGGCTTTCTTCTTCGAAAGCACGACCGCGCCTTCCTGGTCCTCGAGATGCTCGAGGAAGACTTCGACCTCGTCACCTTCCTTGAGGCTCTTCGGATCCTTGAACTCGTCGATCGCCACCGCGCCTTCCGACTTGAACCCGACGTCGAGAATCACGGCGGTGTCGGTCACGCGCAGCACCTTCGACTTGACGATTTCGCCTTCTTGGATATTCGAGAGCGTCCCCTCGTACAACAGGGTCATTTTCTCGATCTCGTCAGACGAATATTCCTCGTCGAGACCGGAGCGGACGCGAAGTTGCGGGCGGGGAGGTTTGCGAGTAGGGATGTCTTCTTCGAATTCTTCTACGTCACGTGCTTCGACGAGCATGCGGTGCACCGGTTCGGTTGTTGGTTTGAGGTTGTCTTCACCCCTCCGTTGTTCACACCCCAAGGGGTGTGCTTCAGCGTGCGACGGGCGGAAACCTACCCAGGGAACAGCGCCCGCGCCAGTTCAACTACCCGTGTCACCTGCGCTTCCAGCGTGAGGGCGGTGGTATCGAGCAAAACGGCATCCGTGGCGGGTTTGAGGGGGGCGATGCGGCGGGTGGAGTCGGCCGCGTCCCGGGCCGCCAACGCCTGGCTCTCGCGTCGTACCAGCTCGCCATCTACCGCCTGGCCGCGCTGCGACAGCCGCCGGCGGGCGCGTTCATCGGGTGTCGCCGTCAAGAAAACCTTCAATGGCGCCTCCGGAAACACGACCGTCCCTATGTCGCGCCCATCCACGACCACTCCCCGCCCTCGACCGCCCTCGACCGCCCGTCGTTGCTGGTCATTTACCCAGGTCCGGACCTCGGGAATGGCTGCGACGACGGAGACGGAGCGAGTCACGCGCTCGCTCCGGATCGCTTGCTCGACGTCCACGCCGGCGACCTCTGGGCGGAAGACATCGCCCACGCGCACCAAGCGCACCGGCAGCTGATCCGCGAGGCCGACGATCCTCCGACCCGACCACCCTTCCCCCTTCCCCCGTCCCCCTTCCCCGATGTTATCGAGCGCCGCGAGTGTCAGGGCGCGATACAGCGCGCCGGAGTCGAGATGCGCCCAGCCGAGCCTCGCTGCCACGAGGCCGGCGGTCGAGCTCTTGCCGGATGCCGCCGGCCCGTCGATTGCTATGACGCGAAGCATCGCTTCAGATCACGAAAGAACCCTGGATAGCTGATCGCGACAGACTTCCTCTCCGACAGATGCACATCGGCACCGGGAACCGTCCCAAGCACCGCGAAGGCCATGGCGAGGCGATGATCCTTCGCCGTGTCCACCTTGCCGCGCGGTGGCTGCTCTGTCCCCTCGACGTGCAAATCATTCCCTCGCGCCTCGGCCCGCGCTCCCACCGCGCGCAAATTCGCGGCGATGAGCTCGAGACGATTGCTCTCTTTCACCCGCAATTCGCCGACCTCGCGGAATACGGTCGACCCGCGCGCCCGGCTCGCCAATACCGCGAGGATCGGGACCTCATCCACCAGCGTGGGAATCTCGGCGGCCGTGACCTCCGTTCCCTTGAGCGCGGCGGGACGCACGAGCAGATCGGCGACGGGCTCCCCACCTTCGTCGCGCAGGTTCAGGCGCTCGACGTGCGCACCCATGCGCTCGAGCACGACGAGAAACCCGATCCGCGTGGGATTGACTCCGACGTTTTCGATGAGGAGCTCGCCTTCCTCCGCGAGGACGGCCGCAGCGACGAGAAACGCAGCGCTCGAAGGATCACCGGCGACGGAAAGTTGGAAGGACGGAATGATGGAGTGTGAAGGCTCAAAGACGATCGCGCCGTTCCGCTCGTGAATGCCGAGCCCCAAGTGCGCGAGGAGCCGTTCCGTGTGATCGCGCGAGCGGTATGGTTCGCGAATCGTTACTGGAACCTTTCCTGTCAGCGCTGCGAAGAGAATCGCGCTCTTCACCTGCGCGCTGGCAACCGGACTCCTGTACTCGAGCCCGCGCAGTTCTCCACCGTGAATCGTCAGGGGAAGCCCGTCTCCCAACTCCTGTATCCTGGCTCCCATTTGTTTCAGCGGCTCGGTCACCCGCCGCATCGGTCGACGTCGCAGCGATGCATCGCCCGTGACGGTCGCGCTCCCCGGTCGCCCGGCCAGAATCCCAAGGATCAGGCGGGCCGTCGTACCTGAGTTGCCACAATTCAATCGGGAGCTGGGAGCCAGGAGTCGGGAGCTCGAAATCCTGACTCCCGACTCCGAAATCCTGGAGATTTCCGCGCCGAGCTGACGCAACACGCGCGCGCTGCTCTTCACGTCGTCGCCGGTGAGCAGGCCGGACAGCTCGCTCGTGCCGCGCGCCAGCGCCGCGAGCATGAGCACGCGATGGGAGATGCTCTTGTCGCCGGGCGGCCGCACGACACCGCCGACGCGGCGCACCTTACTGGCTGCCAATCCGCCGGCGCCAGCTCGCCGCCCGGGTCAGCCACGCCGTGAGTGCGGCGGCATCGCCCACTTCGAGCGCGCGCTCCACGGTGCCCAACGATTCCTCCAGGGCGCGCAGCGCCGGCAGGATCTCGTCGCGATTCATGAGCAGGATTTCCGTCCACAGGGCCGGGTCGCTGGCCGCGAGGCGGGTCGTGTCGGCGGCGCCCGGGCCGAACGTCGATCCCGGGGGGGCGTGGCGGGCGAGGAAATCGCCGAGCAGCGACGCCACGATCTGCGGGACGTGACTCGTCGCGGCGAGCTGCGCGTCGTGCTGCGCCGCCTCGAGCACGACGGGTTGCGCACCCAGCACGTCGTGCCAGAAGTGCACGATTTCCCGGGCCGCATCGCCGCCCTCGTTGCACGGCGTCACGTACACGATCGCGCCGCGAAACAGGTCGCTGCGGGCCGCCTCGAAGCCGTGCCGATGGGTACCCGCCAGCGGATGACTGCCGGCGAATCGCCGCGCGAGGCCGAGCCGCTCGGCGCGCGCGACGATGCCGCGCTTCACCGATCCCACGTCGGTGACGAGCGCGCCCGCTTTGAGATGCGGGGCGACCGCATCGAGCTGCGCGAGATTGGCGGCGGGAGGAGCGGCGAGCACCAGCAGATCCGCGATGCGCGCCACGTCGGTGGGGCGCGGCGGCGCATCGTCGAGCGCGCCCTGCTGCGCGGCCAGCGCGCGCTCGGCCGGCTCGGGCGACCATCCCACGACGGCCGCGATCCCGCCATCCTTGCCCGCCTGTTTCACCTGCCGGGCGATCGAGCCGCCGATCGCGCCGAGTCCGATCAGGCCGAGGGTGTGGGGCCGCACGGCTTGGAAGGTACACGTCGCCCGCATATTATGGAGGCCCATGCGGGCGACGCCCAGCATCACCCGCCTCTTCGCCGCGACATTCATCGCCGTCGCGCTCGTCGGCCTCATCACGCAGGTCGCGACGTGGCGCAGCGCCCGTGCCACGCAGACCGCAATGGTCGAGCTGGCGCAGCGGCTCGATCGCATTCAGCGGCTCGAGCCAGCCCCGCTCATCGCCGCGGAAGCCACCGCCGCCGCCGAGCTGGCTGCCGACGCCGGCGACGACGCCGTCCAGGCCGCGCTCGCCGCCAGCGTGCTGTTCGTCGCGATGGTCGGCGTCCTCGGGCTCGGCTTCTGGTACAATCGCCGCCGTCTCGCCGCTCCCTTCGCGCGCATCGGGCAGGCACTGCAGCGCGTTGCCGAAGGACAATACGTCGAGCCGCTGCCCGAGGATCAGGCTGACGAGTTCGGCGCGATCGCGCGCGGCGTCAATCACATGGCGAAGGCGCTGGCGTGGCGGGAGGAGCTGCAGGCGTACCTGTCGCAGCTGCTGGCGGCCCTCAACACGTCGTCGGACGACGCCACTGCCGGGCTCACGCAGGCGCTGGGCGTGATCGCCGGCGCGACGAAAGCGACCGGCGTAGTGTTGTACCAGCCGGCCTACGATTCCAACGAGTGGGCCCCGAGCGTCTCGCGCGGCGTCGAGTCGCGCCCCGTGTCACGCGCGACGATGCGCGATCTCATGGGCGACGCCGCCCAGGCAGTCCACTTTCACGGCGAAGCGGTGCAGCCGGTGCGCCATCAGCTGCGTCTGAACGCGGCCATGCCGCAGGGTCTGGTGCTCGTGCCGCTGCGCGCCGGCACGAAGCTGATCGGCGTGCTGGGCGTGGTGCCGGGCGCGCAATTCGGCACCGATGAGCGGGCGGCGCTCGAACAGGCCGCCCCCAATCTCGCGATCGCCTGCGAGCGCGGATCGGCGCACCACAACACCCGGCGGCTCGCCGTCGAGGTGCGGCAGACCGCGAAGCGGCTGGAGCAATTGAACACCGATCTCGATGCCGCGATGAAGTCGAAGGACCAATTCCTCTCGAACATCTCGCACGAGCTGCGCACGCCGCTGAACAGCATCATCGGGTTCACCGACCTGCTGCTCACGCAGGACCTCGGGGGTCCCCCCCTCTCCGATCAGCAGCGCGATTTCCTCGAGACGGTGGCGCGCAACGGCCGGCAGCTGCTCGAGCTGATCAATGAGCTGCTCGATCTGCAGCGCATCGCCGCGGGCCGCATGGACCTGAAACCGGAGGATGTGGAGCTGGCACCGCTGCTCAGCGAAGCCGCCGGCAGCGTGCATGCGCAGGTCGAGAAGCATCGCCATGCGCTGGTCGTGACACCGCCCGCCCAGGATCTGCGCGTCCATGCCGACCGCGGCCGCGTACGGCAGGTGCTGCTGAACCTGCTCTCGAACGCCATCAAATTCACGCCCGATGGAGGCCGGATCACGCTCGCCGCAGCGCCGGTGAACGGCGGCGCCGAAGCGCGCATCGCGGTCAGCGACACCGGCATCGGGATCGCCGCGGAAGATCAGCCCAAGCTGTTCAAGGAATTCTCGCAGCTCGACGCTACCGCGAGCCGCAAATACGAGGGGACGGGACTGGGCCTTGCGCTATCACGGCGTCTGGTCGAGCTGCAGGGCGGCGCGATCGGGGTCGAAAGCGAGATGGGCAAGGGCAGCACGTTCTGGTTCACTCTGCCACAGGCGCGGTGAGCGTGGCCACCATCGTCGTCGTCGAAGACCAGCCGGACAACCTGAAGCTCCTGACCACCCTGCTCACCATCAAGGGCCATCAGGTCGTGGGGCTCCCCAACGGGGATCGCCTAGCGGAGGTCGTGCAAACCCAGCAGCCCGCGCCGGAGCTGATCCTGCTCGACATCCAGCTGCCCGGCCGCGATGGTTATGCGCTGCTCGAGGAACTGCAGGGCCTGCCGCAGCGCTCATGGAAAGTCGTCGCACTCACGGCGCACGCGTTGCCGGAGGATCGGGCGCGCGCTAGCGCCGCGGGATTTGACGGATATATCACGAAGCCGATCGACGTACGGACGTTCCCTGCGGAAGTGGCCCGCTACCTCGGAGGTTAAATGGGCGGTCTGGTGCTGCTAATCGGGCGCGTGGTCTTCTCCTTCTTCTTTATCTACTCCGGCTTCAATCACCTCACCAAGCTCAGCACCTATGCGCAGTATGCCGGTGCGTCCGGCGTTCCGGCGCCCACGCTGCTGACGGCGGTGTCCGGCCTCATGCTATTGGCCGGTGGGCTCAGCATCCTGCTCGGCGTGAAGGGGGGGTGGGGCGCGCTGCTCATCGCGCTCTTTCTCATTCCGGCGGCGTTCACGGTGCACAAGTTTTGGGGAATCGCCGACCCGATGATGGCCGCGAATCAGGCGGCCCACTTCTGGAAGAACATCGCGCTGACGGGGGCGTGCCTGATGTTTTACGGTTTTGCGACGCTCAATCCGGCGCGGTGGCCGTACAGCGTCGGCCGTTCAGCGTCACCGACGCCTTAAGGCCGCTCCGGCGGTAGCGTACGAACGCGCACCCGAGTTTCGGGTGCCAGCATCACACGAGCGTGCGGATGGGGATGAGGATTGGCGTCCGCCTCATGCAGCGTGATCGAGCCGTTGACGGTGCCGAGCTTCAGCCTCGGGCCGCCGGTGCCGATGGTGCCGCGCAGATGCCGGGTGCTGAGCTTGCCGGTGATCTTCACCGGGAAATCGGTGTGGACGCGGCCGTTCACCGTCTCGGCATCGATGGTGGCGTTGATGTGCAGAGGCAGACCGGCGCTGACGGAGCCATTGACCGTGGTCAGCTCGACATCACCGCTCGTCAGCGCCTGCATGTTCGCTTCGATGCTGCCATTGACCGTGGTCGCCTGGACGGGACCGGTCGAGGTGCTCACGGCGATGCGGCCGTTGACGGTCGCCGCCTGCACTGGCGCGCTGACACCGTCGATTTCGAGGCCGCCGTTCACCGTCGACGCGTCGATCGGCACGTTGCGCGGCAGCTGTACCGTAAAGCGGACCGCGACGTCGTTCTTCTTGACGCCGTTCAGGTGATAGTCGCCGCCCTCGTTGCAGCGTTGTTCGCGGGCTTCCCACATCGCGCAAATCGTCACCCCGCGCTCGGTGAGCACCGGGACGAGCTGCACGCTTTGCGGATCGGACACGCGCCAGCTCTTCTCGACCTGGACGAGGAGGCTGTCGCCCGTTCCCGCGACGACGTCGATCGGGCCGTTGGTGTTGCGAATCCAGACGTGCTGGGCGGGCTTGAGGAGGGCCCGGTATTCCCAGGGGTCGCCGACTTCACGGCCGTGTCCGAAGAGGTTGCCGCCGTCGCCGTCGCCCCAGTTGAAATCGCCGAACGAGCCGAGCGCGCCCAGCGATTCGGGTACGTGAATCCGGTGCGAGGCATTGCGAATGAAGAGGCCGGCTCCGACGACCAACGAGAAAAGCACGCCGCCGCGGATGATCTCGCGACGCCACGTGCGCACGAAGCGCTTAGCAGGGCTGGGTGGTGCCTGGTCCAAAGACATGTCCATGGTTAGGTGATGGTACGTCCCTTCAATCTTACAAGTTTCGCCCCGATATGCGACCGCCCGCCGGGACTCAAGCGGGCGGCCGAGGCTCTCAAAGGGTGCATTTCGGAGGAGCGGTAGCCTCGACGGTGACCGGGGCCAGCATGCCCCCGTACCAGACGCGGTTCGCGTCCACCGTCGGGTCTCCGGGTGCGACCGTCCGGGCCGCGCGGCGGTACGTCTCCGCTCGGTCCACGGTCATGGCGGCTTGGGCGGCGAAGCCGTATCCGAAGGTCAGGATCGTCGCGATCAACAGGGTCAGGCCGCGCATTGCATCCTCCAGCTAGAGACGTAGTGCCAAGCTTCAGAGGGTAAGACGCAGCCATGGCAGGAAAGGTTGCATGGAATTTGGAGTTGACTGATTCCTAACGCAGTCGCAGCAGTACGCCTCCCCCGAGCGTGAGCGTTCCAAGCTGCTCGCTGCGACGCATGCTCCCCTGCGACGGGAAGTCACAGCGCTCGAGCGTGTACGCGAGCTCGAACAGGAGTCGGCCGCGCTGATAGGCGAGTCCCGTCCCGGCATCCAACGCCGTCGCGGCGTTGGGCAGTCCGGTGACGGCGACGAGTGGCAGCAGGTGGACGCGGCCAACGGCCCAGAACGTCTCGCCGCTGAGGGGGACCCGAGCCTCGGCACCGGCACGGACCAGCGTCCAGCGCTGCCTTGCGAGCACCGTGCCAAAGCTGCGTAGCGTGACGCCGCTCTCGAGCACCAACCAGGGGAGTGGCGCGAACTCTGCGATGGCGCCGACCTGCGAGACATCCCGATCGATGCCACCGCTTCCCTGTACGGCGGTGAGGTGTCCGGTTTCGCCGGACAGCCTGAGCGCGATGCCGCGGAATCGCAGCCGCGCCACGCCGCCGGCCAGGAGTCCGGTCGCGCGCTCCACTCCGAGACCGACGTCGACGCGGTGATCGCCATGCGCAAGCGTGACGACGCCGCTGAGCTCGACCGCTTGCGCCCTCACAATCGCCGGGACCAGCAATCCGGCGAGCACTAGGGGCACCGCCGCGCTCATGGCCGCACCGCCGGCGCGCTCGCCGGCGTGATCAGCAGCATCGTGCGGGCGACGCGGTCTGCATTGCGCCCACGGATCACCGCGTTGGCCGCGTCACGTGCGGCCCGGCGTGTCTCATTGAGCGCAACATTCTGCGGAATTGCGCGGTGTGTTCGCCGGTAGGAGAATGCGGCGATGCCACCGACGGTGGCCACCCCGGCCATGATCCGGCCCTCGCGTCCCGTTCCCAGCCTGTCGTTCCCCAGGAGGCTTCCGACTGCAAGCGCACCGACCGCGACGCCCAACCCCTTCAGGAGATCGTTCCCGGCCGTGGACTCCGCGTGCCGTTCCGGCAGCACGTCTCCCGTCCCCAACGCCGGCAACGTGTCTTCGAACGGTTCGACGTCGTGTTGGAGATCCAGATACATGCGCAGCGAATCCGCCTGCGCGGTGAGCCGACTGCGCCCGACGACCGTGAGATCGTAGCGCCCCGGCGGTGCCAGCCGACCGTCCGGCCCCAACCCGTTCCACGCAATTCCGTGCGCGCCATCGTTCGCCCCGTCATACAGCACCACGTAATCCGTGCCGCCGAGCGCGCGCAGCGTCGCGCGCAGCGTGGCAGCGTGCGTTGTCACTACGGTGATCGACAATTGTCCCGTGCGCGGATCAAGGCGGGTTTCCGGAATCGGTTTCACACCCACGGAGAATGTGCGGCGACGCGCGACGGCAAACGCGCCTTGCTGCGCGGGGGTGAACTGCGCCGGATCGAGATCGGCGAAGGCGTCGCGCTCGAGCGCCGCCCGGAAATACAGGACGGCGGAATCTGGCTTGCCCCTGAGCACGAGCGCGGCGCCGAGGTACTTATACGCCTCGACGCGTTGCGCGTTCGTCACCTCCAGCGGCCATTCCGACGACACGACCTGACGCAGGAGCGGGAGCGCGCGTTCGATCTCGAGGCGCTCATAGAGCTGACGTGCCTGTTGGAGCAGCTCAGCGGTGCCGGCTTGCGCGACTGTGATGGTGGGAAAAACGAGCGAGAGCGCGACCCCGAGAGCCGCCGCGCGTCGCTTCAAGGCTGCTGCTCGCGCACTCGCAGGGTGATGCGCCCCAGAGAAATGGTGCTGTCGGCGGAGATCGTGATGGTCGTGTCGAAGGTGATGTACCCGCGCGCCCGGATCTGCAGGCGGCGACTCCCGGGTGCGAGCGGCAAGTCGAGTACGGCCCCCCGACCGCGGGCGCGGCCATCGATGAGAATCTCGGCGTCGCTCGGTGTGGTCAGCAGGCGTAACAACCCGGTGACCGGGGGACGCGGACGCACCGGAGTGGGAGCGGACAGCTGCGCCCGTCCGGAGTCCTCTCGCGCGACGCCGCCGCCACGCGAGTTGTTGCCGGCGCTGACAGCGGGGCGAAACACGACCCAACCTGCAAGCCCCAAGACAACAACCGCGCTCGCCACACCCGCCCACGCCCGCTGCTTCCACGACGTCGAGCGAGCGCGCGGTTTCCGCGCGGCGTCGAACTGCAACGTCGGCGTATCAGGAAGTGCGGGGAGCGAGCGCGTCGTGACGGCGGCAATCGCGTCGCCCTTAGCGAGCCGCCGGAGCAGCTGTTCGGCCTCGCGACGCGCCGCCGCGTCCAACTGGAGTAATTCGAGCTCCGTCATGAGATCGCGAGTGGTCGGATAGCGATCCGCAGGCTTCTTCGCCGTGAGTCGCTCGATGATCCGAGCGAGATCAGCGGGCACATCGTCGCGGGCCACGCGGACGTCGGGAAGCGGTGTGAAGAAATGGTGATGCATGATCCCGGCGAGCGTGTCGGCCTGAAATGGCAGCGTACCGGTCAACATCTCGAATGCGACCATGCCGAGGGAGTAGTGATCGCCTTGGGGAGTGGCGCGCTGCCCGGCGCATTGTTCGGGACTCATGTATCCGGGGGTCCCGATCACGGCTCCGTCTTGGGTGAGAGTGACGTCGGACGCACGCAGCGCGACGCCGAAATCCGAGACCATGACGCGCCCATCGCGATCGATCAAGATGTTCGCTGCCTTCACGTCGCGATGGACGATGCTGCGGTCGTGCGCGAAGGCGAGGGCCCGGGCGGCGGCCTGCAGGACGAGCACGATCGCCGGCACCGGCAGGGCGCCCTGCGCGTCGAGAATCTCGTCCAGGGACCGGCCCTCCACGAACTTCATGGCGATGAATAGGATCCCGCCGATCTGTCCCACCCGATACACCGGCACGATGTTCGGATGCTCGAGCTCGGCGACCATGCGCCCTTCCCGCTTGAAGCGCTCCGCCGCGCGCGGCGTCAGGCCGAGCTCGGGCGAGAGCACCTTGAGGGCGACGGAACGCTTCGCTTGTTCGTCGCTTGCCCGGAAGACGATGCCCATCCCCCCCCGGGCGAGCTCCCGCTCGACCTCGAAGTCGCCGGCGAGCACGCGCCGGAGGCGGTCGAGCAGCGTGTCGTCGGCTGCTGTTTGATCCACGACGGTGCTGGTATTGGGATCGACGACGAGGCGCCCGCAATTGCCGCAGAAGCGGGACGTTGCCGGCACCTGAGCGCCGCAACCGAAGCATTTCACGTCAACTGGCACTAGGGTCGCACCCGCATGGCGTACATCGTCTCGGGCGCCGCGACTGTGATCACGGAGCTGACGAGCTGCACGTCGAGCACCGCGCGCCCGGCTCCAACGCCGATCAACGTATCTCCTCGCGCGTTCACCTGAAGCAGCGTGGGGCTGAGAGAGGTAACGCGGAGGCGGGGATTGGCGAAATCGCCGGCGGCGGTGCGCATGACCACGACGAGGGGGAGGGTGTCGCCGACGGCCAGGACGCTATCGGAAAAGACGAAAATGAGGCCCGCCGCCTGACGTGGCGGGTCGAAGACATCTGTTAAACCACAGCTTATCACTGCCAGACTGCCGAGCAAGCCCGCCGTTAATCCGGCGACCAAGGATCGTGACCGCACCGGATGTCCCCGTAAGGGAGACCCTAAGGTGTGTCCGGACGAGCCCTACATGCAAGAGACGGCTATGCTCGGGGCAGGAATCGAACCTGCAAGGGGTTGCCCCCGAGGGATTTTAAGTCCCTTGCGTTTACCAATTTCGCCACCCGAGCGGCCTACGGAATGTCGAATGATGAATGCAGAATGTCCAATGACCAACTAGATCCGCTCGGTATGTGCGCCCGCTGATGCTTGTACTTCACTGATCGCCGCCGACCTGCCGTACGCCCGCTCATACGCATGCTGGATCGCGGGAATCGTCTTCGTGTCGGTCTTGTTCACGAGCACAATCGCCGCCCCCCCCCACCCCGCTCCGGTCAACCGCGCGCCGAGCGCACCGGCACGCTTGGCCGTCGCCACGATCGTATCGAGCTCCGGAGAGCTGCAGTCGTACAGCCGGCGACACGATTCGTGGGATTCGTACAGCAACGCCCCGAATTGCTTGAGCCTTCCCTGCTCGAGCAGCTGCGCCGCGAACCGCGTGCGCGCCGTCTCGCTCACGACGTGCACCGCGCGCGAGCGAATCGGCTCCTTGAGTGCGCGCTTGAGCCGCGCCAGCCATTCCGCCGGCCAGCTCGCGAGCCAGACGAGCTCCGGCAGCTCGACCTTGAGCCGCCGCACGGCGGCATCGCATTCGTCACGCCGTTTCGCCAATTGGCTGTTACGCAGATCATGACGGGTGCCGGAATCGACGAGCAGTAGCCGGGCGCGGAACGGAATCTGGCGCGTCTCCAATGAGGCGGCCTCGAACAGCAGCGCATGGTCGCGCCTGGCAAGCGCGGCAATCGTCTGATCCATCGTGCCGCAACCGACGCCGACCTGGTCGTGTTCGGCGCGATAGGCCACGCCGGCGAGCTGACGGGGCTGCAGCGCGGCACCGCCCGGCGCCAACGCGCCCAGCGCCCGCGCCGCGGCGACAGTGAGCGCGGCGGAGGATGAGAGTCCCGCGCCAATCGGCACATTGGACGCCACCGCGACGCGGACCGACGCATTCGGCATCGTTACTTCGAGCGCCCACAGCTCGCGCAACACGCCCGCGACGTACGCCCCCCATCCCTTGGGAAGTTCTTCCTGCCATTTGACGCGCACGACCTTCCTGTCACGCGTCGAAATCGCTTCGAGCACCCCCGCATCGCCGTTCGCACACGGTCCGGCGGCGACGGTCGTACGCTCGGCGATCGCGATCGGCAACACGGGGCCGCCGTTGTAGTCGGTATGTTCGCCGATGAGGTTGACGCGACCAGGGGCCGACGCCGCGGACCTAGGTGTTGTCCCAAATGTTTTGTGAAACAGGTCTATCGCGGGTCGTGGCATCGGTTTGACAAGGATTCCACGCAATGCTACCGTATCGCGGCCGGATTCACCATCTACCCCTATTCGTCTGACGGAGAACACGTATGCGGCGGTTTGCGTTGTTGCTGGTCGCCGGGGCCCCTGCGCTTGTCGCCGCCCCCCTTTCCCCCCTCGTTGGGCAGGGGTTCGGCGTCTACGAGCACAACACCTGCACCATGGCCCGCGCCGGCGTCGCCGCGGCAAGTCCGTGCGCCGACGGCTCGGCGATCTTCTTCAGTCCGGCGGGGCTGGCGGGCCTGGCGGGAAACCACTTCAGCGTCGGCGTCACGGCGATTGCCGCGACGGGCAACTTCACCGATGATCTGCTGGCCCACCGCACCGCCCTCGACAACCCCGTCATCCCCGTTCCCAACGCCTACCTGACGCATCAGTTCAGCCCGAAACTCACGGCGGGCATCGGCGTCTACGCCCCGTATGGCCTCGAGACCAGGTGGCCGGTCGCAGGATTCGAAGGACGATTCCTCGGCTACAACACCGACGTGCGATCGATCTACATCCAGCCCACGGTCGGTTATCAGGTGCACCCGCGCCTCAAGATCGGCGTCGGCGTCGCCTACATCACGAGCCATCTGAAGCTGCGGCAGCGGCAGGATCTCTCCACAGTGCCGCTGCCTGCGAACCTGCTGGCGCTCTTTCCTGCGCCCCAACCGCCGCCCGGCACGACTTTCGGTATGCTCGGCGTGCCCACGGGCACCGACTTCGTTGATGCGAACCTCGATGCGAGCGGTAGCGGGTTCGCGGTCAACTTCGGGGGCATTCTGAAGGTTACCGATCGATTGAGCATCGGCGGTCACTGGCTGACGCGGAAGCTGATCAAGTACGACGGCACGGCGAAGTTTCGCCCGGTCGCGACCAACCTGACACTCCCGGTGACGATCGGCACCTGCCCCGCGTGCATTCCAGCTGGCACGCCGGTTGATGCATTGCTGGCCTCACAATTCGCAGCGGGTGGGGCGCTGGACACGACCGGCATCCCTGTCGCGACCTCGATCTACATGCCGCCGCAAGGATCGCTCGGCTTCGCGTACAAAGTGAACGAACAGTGGAATGTGATGGCCGATTATCAGTATGTCGCGTGGGGCTGGTTCAGCGAAGTCCCCATCGATTTCCAGAACACCGCCACGCCGGACATCACGCTGCATCCGTCGAACAAGGACACGCATGGATTCCGGTTTGGCGCAGAGTATCGCTATAACCCGAAGGTGCAGCTGCGCGGTGGGTATCTGTATCACACCGGCGCGTCGCCGGTGCAGTTCGTTACGCCGCTGTTGCCCGAGGGCCCGCGCAACGAGTTCACATTCGGCGCGGGCGTCGAGTTGACGCCCAAGCTGCATACCGACCTGGCCTACCAGTACATCAAACAGAACGACCGGCGCGGCACGGTGAATCCGGCCGTCGGGAATACCGGTCTCTACCAATTCAAGGGCAACCTGTTCGGCATCGGCCTTGCCTACACCTTCTGAGGACGAGCGACCCATGATTCGGACCAAGCGCTTCTCGGCCGCCGTTCTCGGGCTCCTGTTGGCCACCGCGGCATGCCAGAACGAGAAACTCAACCGGCCGTTCGCCGTCACCCCCGTCGATCAGCTGTTCGACCGCTATGTGTCGATGGGGAACTCGATCACCGCCGGCTTCCAATCGGGCGGGATCAACGACAGCACGCAGTCGCAGGCATACCCCGTGCTGCTCGCGCGCGCGATGCACGCACCATTCTTCTCACCGCTGATGAACAAGCCGGGCTGCCCGCCGCCGTACACGAACGTGTTCACCGGCGCGCGGCTGAGTGGTGGCACGCCGACAACCTGCGCGCTGCGCAAGACGCAAGCGGTCACCCCGCCGTTCATCAGTAACACGGCGGTGCCGGGCGCCCTGGTCAACGACGTGTATACCAATGGCGCCGGCGCACACGCGAATTCGCTGACGCAGTTCTTCCTCGGCGGCCTGACGCAGGTGCAGATGGCGGCAAAGGCGCAGCCGACGTTCATCTCGATCTGGATCGGCAACAACGACGTGTTGGGCGCGGCGACCAGTGGCACCAACGGCGGTGACACGACACTCATCACGCCGACCGTGCTCTTCAACGCGCGCTACGACTCGATGCTCCAGGCGGTCGACAGCCTCGGGGCCCAGGGCGGCGTGCTGGTCGGCGTCGCCAATGTCACGGCGATTCCCTTCTTCAGCGCCGGCGCGACCTACTGGGCGATCAAGAATCACCTCGCACCGCCTGACTCGTTTCCGACCCCGTTTACGGTGAGCAATAACTGCGCACCCATCGCCACCGGCATACCGGGAGCGCGGGGCGACTCGGTGCTCGTGCCCTTCCCATATGGCGCCGGGCTGCTCGGTGCGGCTCAGGCAGGAGCGCCGAGCAACCTCGATTGCGCCGATACCGTTGCCCGCGTGGTGGTCCCATCAGAGCTGGTGAAGCTGGTCACCGCGGTCACGGCGTACAACGCACATATCTCCGGCGCGGCGACGACACGCGGGTGGGCATATCTGAATCCCAACCCCACACTCGACTCGTTGCGCACGGTACCGACCGCGGTTCGTCCCTTCCCCGCCGTCGGGGCGGCGTGCAGCGCCAATCCCTTCGGAACTGCGTTCTCCTGCGACGCGGTCCACCCCAGCGCCGCGACGCAGCGCTTGATCGCGCAGAAACTGCGGCTCGCCATCAACGCCGCCTATACGACCGCAATTCCCGCGATCCCCTGAACGAAAAAGAAGGGCGGCAAAAGGCGGCAATGGGGTATGCTTCTCCATTGCCGCCCTTCTTTAGAAGCCCCCGACGATTTCTCGCGCTTGGCACGCTGCTGCTGCTGCCAGCAGTTGCTCGGGCGCAGGCCGTCCCGCGGACCGACACGCCGCGTGCCGGGGAGCTGCGTATCACGGTCGAACCGATCATCACCACGTGGACAGACGAATTCACGCCTGACGGCAAACAACCCATCGCGGCGTCGCTGACCAGGGCGATCCCGCCTCGCTGGGAATGCTTTCGCACCGACACGCTGCCCATCGTGCGCGCATGCCGGCTGCTCACGTCACAGGTCCAGGTGCGAGTCGAGCGGCGGGAGACGCCGCTCATCGCGGCGTTTGGATTGACGAATCGCCTGGCGCTGAGCGCGCGCCTGCCGCTGGTGCGGGTCATGGTGCGGCAACGCCACGACTCGAGTGCCGTCGGCTCCGCGCTCGATTCGTTGCTCGGCGATTCGACGTACGCCTTCGCGCCGATCCTGAACACGCCGCGGCACCTGCGCTATTTCGCCGGCGACATCGAGCTGGGCGCGAAGTACCGCGTGCTCGCCGCCGCCGACTACGCCACCAGCGTGGCGTTCGTGGTGCGGCTGCCCACCGGGCATCAGGATTCACCGAACGATTTGCTCGACATCCCCACCGGCGATCATCAGACCGACATCGAGATTCAGGCTGCCCAGGAAGTCACGTTGCTGCACCGGTTGTGGCTCAATGCCGCCGTCCGGGCCGGTTGGCAACGGGAAGGAACACGGGAGCGACGCGTCGGCCCCGTGTCACAGCTCCTGCTGCCGCACGCCGCGCTCGCCAAACTCAACTGGCACCCCGGGAAATACGCCGCGTTCGATGTCGCGCCGATGTACCGCTTCGCCCGGCCGTTTGCGCTGGGGTTCACCGTCGGCTACTGGGCGAAGCAACGGGACGGGTACAGCTACCGCAGCGCTCAGGACTCGCTTGACGTGGCAACCCGCCTCGGCGCCCCGGTCGCCGCGAGCGTGCTCAATCCGGGCACGTCACAGCGCTGGACGCGGATCGGCGTGGCCATGACCTACTTTGGGCCCGACGTGGAAGGCAGCTTCTCGTTCGAGCGGACCGTCAGCGGGTCGGGCGGCTTCGAGCCGGCGGCGACGGTGTTTCGGATTGTGATGCGGACTTCTCGCTGGCCGTTTTGAGCAGCTCCACGGCGTGGCGCCGGGCGGTCGCCATGTCGGCGTCACCCAGCATCCGCGCGACCTCCTTCACCCTCGACTCGCCCTCCACCACCTCCACATCGCTCGTGGCAATGCCACCTTTCTTTCCCTTGCTCACCACGAGGTGCTGGTCGGCGTAGACGGCGATCTGCGGGAGGTGCGTGATCACGAGCGCCTGGCGGCCTTCGCGTGACACGTCCATCAGTGCTGCACCGACGCGGCCGCCCACTTCCCCGCCGATCCCCTGATCGACTTCGTCGAACACCAGCGTCGGGACGACGTCGTGGGCGGCAAGGACGACTTTCAG